>Ga0208888_100093_pt1 | contig 61873 bp, 51 predicted proteins | sample LakWasM115_HOW13_2_FD_183929 | JGI IMG/M metagenome (GOLD analysis project Ga0208888, IMG submission 183929) | Freshwater sediment methanotrophic microbial communities from Lake Washington under simulated oxygen tension - Sediment Metagenome... | ecosystem: Environmental > Aquatic > Freshwater >...
AGCCCGAGAGCTGGTTGGCCAACTGGGCCGACGAGGCGGTCTGCTGCACATTGCCCGTCAGGTTGCTGATGGACGACACCGTGGCCTGCACGTTCGAGGCCGTCTGCTCGGTGCGGCCCGACAGGTCCTGGTTGCCTGAGGCAATTTCATGGCTGGCGGTGGCAATGCTTTCGCTGGCGTCGCGCACCTGCGACACCATGGCCCCCAACCCGGCCTGCATGTCGGCCAGGGCATTGAGCAGATTCGTCACCTCGTCCTTGCCCTCGGCCTCGATGCGGCGCGACAGATCGCCGCCGGCAATCGCCTGTGCGGCCTGGCGGGCCACCTCCAGCGGACGGCAGATCGAGTGCATGTTCAGCAGGGTCAGCGGCACCACCACGATCACCGTGATCACCACCGCCGCCGCAAACAGCAGCTGGGTTTCCTTGGACACACGGGCCTGATCGGCCACGGCTTCATTGACCTGGGTGGTCAGGCTCTTTTCGATGGCGGCTACCGCCTTCTCGGCTTCATCGTACTGGGCGACCGAACGGGCGCTCATGCGGTTGGCGGTGGTGGCCGACTCGTACCCGCCCGATTCGAGCTGATTGGCCACCGAGGCAAACAGATCCCGGTAAGCCACCAGCTTCAGACCCACGGTTTCCAGTTCGGGCTTGTTGCCCATGGTTTCGCTGCTGGCCATGCGCTTGACCATCTGATCGGCCCGGCCCAGCGACTCCAGCCATTTGGCCCGCAGCTGCTTCACCTGTTCCGGCTTCTCGTACTGGATGATCATGTCCTTCTCGAAGCGGCGGGTCTGACCCAGCTCGGCGCGCAGCTCCGCCAGATTGCCCATCGAGGCGTAAGAGTGGGTCATGAAATCCTCACTCATGGCCTGGATGCGGAACATGCCCAGCATGCCGGCCCCACCCAACAGGCTCAAAAGCCCCAAGACCACCGCAATGGCGCCGATCATCCGGAAGCGGATGGTGAACAAGCGCATCAGCGCAAAGACATTCATACAAGAACCTCCGGGTGGCACTCAGAAATGACAGGCTTCGCCCTTGGAATCTGGACAGTGCGCAACGTGTGAAGAATTCCCCAGTTTGCCAGACTTTTACGACTGAAACAGATCCAAAACAACCCAAGCGGCGTCAGGGTTTCCAGCGCTTGAGCAACAAGGCGTTGGTCATCACACTGACCGAACTCAGGGCCATGGCCGCGCCGGCCACCACGGGGCTCAAATACCCCAGCGCTGCCAGGGGCAGGCCGGCCACGTTGTAGGCAAAGGCCCAGAACAGGTTCTGCCAGATCTTGGCCACCGTGCGCCGCGACACGTCCAACGCCTGGCCCACCAAGGCCACATCGCCGCGCATCAGGGTGATGCCGGCGGCATGCATGGCCACGTCGGTACCGGTGCCCATGGCCATGCCCACATCGGCTGCGGCCAGGGCCGGGGCGTCGTTGACGCCATCGCCCACCATCAGCACCGTGGCACCGGCCAGCTTCAGATCGCGGATGTGTGCCGCCTTGTCGGCCGGCAGCACGTCGGCCACCACCTCGGCTGGGCTCAGGCCCAGGCGCTCGCCCATGGCCAGCGCAGCGACCCGGTTGTCCCCCGACAGCATCAGGATGCGCAGCCCGCGCTCACGCAGCCCCGCCAGGGCCTGGGCTGCACCGGGTTTGGGTTCATCGGCAAAACCCAGCAAGGCACAGACCTCCAGGCCCTCGGGCCGGCGTCGCATCAACACCGACACGGTGGCGCCCTGGGCCTGCAAGGCGGCCAGCGGGGCCGGCAACCAGCCGGGGGCCAGCCCCAGTTCGCTCATCCAGCGCAGGCTGCCCAACAACCAGGCCTGGCCAGCCACCTCGCCCTGGCTGCCGCGGCCTGGAACAGCCTGCACCGAAGTGACGGCCTGCAAGACCAGCCCACGCCGCTGGGCTTCGGCCAGCACCGCCCGGGCCAGCGGGTGCTCGCTGCCAGCCTGCAGGCTGGCCGCCGCCAGCAACAGGGGTGCAGAGTCCAGGCCCGGCGCCGGCTCGAACGCCAGCAAGCGCGGCTGCCCCACGGTCAGGGTGCCGGTCTTGTCAAACACCACGGTGTCCACCCGGCGCGCCAGTTCCAGCGCCTGGGCGTCCTTGATCAGAATGCCATGGCGCGCCGCCACCCCGGTGCCGGCCATGATGGCCGCCGGCGTGGCCAGGCCCAGCGCACAGGGGCAGGCGATCACCAGCACCGCCACCGCATGGATCAGCGCCGGCTCCAAGGCGCCCCCGTGCCACCACCAGCCCACCAGCGTGATCAGGGCCAGGCCCAGCACCACCGGCACAAAAACAGCAGACACCTGGTCGGCCAGGCGCTGGATCGGGGGCTTGCCGGCCTGGGCATCCTCGACCAGGCGGATGATGGCCGCCAGCACCGTCTCCTGGCCCACCGCTGTCACCTGCATCAGCACCCGGCCTTCGCCATTGATCGAGCCCCCGGTCAGGGCTGCGCCCAGTGCCTTGGGCACCGGCAGGGGCTCGCCCGTGAGCATGGACTCATCCACCTGCGACTCGCCCTCCAGCACCCGACCATCGACCGGCAGGCGTTCGCCCGGGCGCACCACCAGCCGGTCGCCCACCAGCACCTCGGCCAAGGGCACGTCCACCTCGCCTTCGGCCGTGAGCAGGTGGGCCTGCTCGGGGCGCAGCGCATGCAGGGCGCGGATGGCCGAGGTGGTCTGGCGCTTGGCGCGGGCCTCCAGCCATTTGCCCAGCAGCACCAGCGTGATCACCACGGCCGAGGCCTCGAAATACAAATGCGGCATTTGATCGGGCGGCGTGCTCAGCCACAGCCAGATCGACAAGCCATAGCCCGCCGAAGTGCCCAGCGACACCAGCAGATCCATGTTGCCCGAGCCCGCCTTCAAGGCATGCCAGCCGGCCTTGTAAAAACGCGCGCCCAATCCAAACTGCACCGGCGTGGCCAGCAGCCATTGCCACCAGGCCGGCAACATCCAGTGCCGCCCCGCCAGATCCCCCAGCATGGGCACCACCAGGGGCAGTGACAGCAGCAGGCCGAAGGCCACCGGCCCGAAACCCGCCCAGGGCGACAGCTCGGCCGGGTCTTCCAGCCCGGCCACCCGGGGCTCGTAACCGGCGTCCCGCACCGAGCGGCGCAACAGGGCTTCCGCCTGGGGGCTGGCCTGCACCACCACCCGGGCCGACTCGGTGGCCAGGTTCACAGTGGCCTGCTGGACGCCGGGCACCTTGCGCAGGGCCCGCTCCACCCGGCCCACACACGAGGCGCAGGTCATGCCGCCAATGCCGATGTCCAGCGTGCTGAGGTCGATCGGGGCCGGCTCAGACCGGGGTGAGGCATCAGGAGAGGATTGGGGATTCATGGCACAAGCCTAAAGCCTCCCACCATGGCAAGGTCAATGAAAAAAATTCAAGCGCCAAAATGCAGGGCCTGGCTTGACCTTCCCACCGTGGCAAGCTTGATCATCACCCCCACGGTCTGCTTTCAGACCGGTTCAGGAGAAAGCTCATGGAACATCATTTTCAAGTGCAGGGCATGACCTGCGGCCATTGCGAACGCGCCGTCACCCAGGCCGTCAAGGCGCTCGACCCCCAGGCCCAGGTGCAGATCGATCGCACGAGCGGCCAGGTCACCGTGCAAAGCACCCAGGCGCGCGAACCACTGGCAGCGGCCATCGCCGAAGAAGGCTACAGCGTCGCGGCATGAGCACACCCGTGCAGATCGGCGAAGCCGCCCGCCTGGCGGGGGTGTCGGCCAAGATGGTGCGGCACTACGAATCGCTGGGCCTGCTCGGGGGCGTGCAACGCACGGACAGCGGCTACCGTCTCTATGCTCAGGCCGATGTGCACCGACTGCGCTTCATCCGGCGCGGCCGCGAGCTGGGCTTTTCGATGACCGAGATCGCTGAACTGCTGGGCCTGTGGGGCAACCAGGAACGCACCAGTGCCAGCGTCAAGCGCATCGCCCAGCAGCATGTGGACGAACTGTCGCGCCGCATCGCGGCCATGCAGGCCATGCAACGCTCGCTGCAGCAACTGCTGCAGTGCTGCTCGGGTGACGAACGCCCCGAATGCCCGATCCTGGACGACCTGGCCGGTCTGCATGAGACCGAACCCCAACCCTGTACCCAGTCATGCCCACCGGCCGGCCATTGACACAGATCATGCCCAACATACCCCGCGGGGTATCCAATCCAGACTTTGACAACCCTTCTGGAGCAATTCATGACCAAGAACGTGGGCGGCATCGACCGCATCCTGCGCATCGCCGTGGGCGCTGTGCTGGTGGCCCTGGCGGCCACGGGCACCGTGGGGCTGTGGGGCTGGATCGGCGCCCTGCCTCTGGCCACCGGCCTGCTGGGCTGGTGTCCGCCGTATCAGTTGCTGGGCTGGAACACCTGCAGCCTGCGCAAGAACTGAGCGCAACTCAGCGCCACAGCGCGTAGGCCACGCCGATGGCGGCCAGCAGGCCCACCGCGTCGGCCACCAGCGCACACACCAGCGCATGGCGGGTGTGGCGGATGCCCACGCTGCCGAAGTACACGGCCAGCACATAGAAGGTGGTTTCGGTCGAGCCCTGGATGATGGCAGCCAGCCGGCCGACAAAAGAATCCACACCATGGGTCTGCAGCACGTCGACCATCAGGCCGCGCGCGCCGGCGCCTGACAGCACCTTCATCAGCCCCACCGGCAGGGCCGGCAGAAAAGCCGTGTCCCAGCCCAGGGCCGCCACGCCCTGGCCCAGCCAGGCCATCAAGGCGTCCATGCAGCCCGCAGCCCGAAAAGCCCCCACGGCCACCAGCATGGCCACCAGGTAGGGCACGATCTGCACCGCCACACCAAAACCTTCGCGAGCGCCCTCGATGAAGGCCTCGTACACCGGCACCCGGCGCCAGCTGCCCACGCCGAGAAACAGCATCACCAGCGCCACAATCAGAAAAGCCCCCACCGCCCCCGTGAGGCGAGAGGCCTGCTCGGCCGGCAGGCTGGCCAGGCCCGCCACCAAAGCCAGCAGGCTGGCCACCGCGGCCAGCCCGCTCAGCCAGAAACGCGGTCGCCACCAGGCCATGCGCTGGGCCACCGCCACCGCCAGCACACCGGCCAGCAAGGAGGTGAGCGTGACCACCAGGGTGGGCAGAAAAATGTCGGCCGCATTGAAAGAAGACAGGCCTTGCTTCAAGGCCACGCTCTGACGGATCGCGATCACCGAGCTGGGGATCAGCGTCAGGCCGGCGGTGTTGAGCACCACAAACATCACCTGCGCATGGCTGGCCACCTCAGGCTGCGGGTTGAGTGTCTGCAACTCGCGCATGGCCTTGAGCCCCAGCGGGGTGGCGGCGTTGTCCAGGCCCAGCAGGTTGGCCGACAGGTTGAGCGTCATCGCCCCCTGGGCGGCATGGCCGGCAGGCACCCCCGGAAACAGGCGCCGCAGCACCGGGCTGGCCAGGCGCGCCAGGCTGGCCACCATGCCGGCCCGCTCGCCCACCCGCATCAGCCCGAGCCACAGGGTCATGATGCCGGCCAGACCCAGCGAGAGCTCAAAGCCCGAGCGGGCCGAATCGAACATCGCACCGAGCAGGCCTGGAAAGGCGGCCACATCACCGCCGACCAACCAACGCCACAGCGCGGCCGCAAAAGCCGCCCCGAACAGGCCCACCCAGACGATGTTCAAGGCCATGGCAAGGTGTTAGCGCGGGCGCCGCTCAAAAAGGCGGCGAATCGTCTTCGTCTGCCGAGGTGGAAGCGGCACCGGTCACAGAGGTGGCCGGCGCAGGCTGGGCATCCACCGGCGCCAGGCTGGGGCGCTGGGCTTCGCCCCCCAGGGCATTGATCAGGTCGGGCAGCATCTGCACCAGTTCACCGGTGGCAATGGCCACATCGGCATCAAAACCACCGTCGTCGGCCGACTTGCCCTCGAACACCACATCCTGGAAGCTGATCTTCTTGATCTGCATGCCCTCGGTCAGCATGAAAGAGACGCGGTCATCCCAGCTCAGGGCCAAACGGGTGGGCAGCTTGCCCTGGGCGATGTGCTGCTTGACCTCATCGTTGTCGAGCGGATGGCGGGCATAACGCACCACCGACTTGGATTCATCAGCGGCCTTGAGCTCGCATTCCTGCTCGATGGCAAAACCAGCCGGCGGCTCCTGGGTGGTCAGCCACTCGGCCATGGCGCTCACCGGGCTGACCTGGGTGTCGAGCAGGGCGACGGCAAAACCGTCGAGCGACTTGACCAGGGCAGTCACCACCTCGTCGGCGCGGCCCTGGCTGCCCGCCTCGATCATCAGCAGGCGCGCCGCCTGATCGATCCAGACCAGCACCGAGCCCTGCTTGGAAAACGCCATCGGCAGCAGGCTGAGCTTGATCTCTTCCTTGAGCTCCTTGGTTTCCTTCTTGCCGGGCTTGCGGCCGGTGGTCTGCTCGATCTGCTGGGCGCGTTCCTTGGCCTTGCGATTGAGCACCGAGCCGGGCACGCTTTTCACCTCGATCATGAACTTCAGGATCCACTGCCCGCCCACCGACTCCAGCAGCGGCCCGTGGGCTTCGCCACGGGGCTCGACCCAACCGACCGCCTTTTCCTGGCTGGCGCCACATTCCACATAGCGCGCCTTGTCGAGCGCGGCTTCCACCTGTTCCATCGAGGCCGTCCAGCCTTCGCCCAGGCGGTAAACAATCAAATTCTTGAACACTGAAATCCCTTGCTTCAAAAGCCATCCAGGAACTGTGAATTTCGACAGGTCCCCACCCCTCCATTGTGAGGGCTGGCGGGGGCCTGCTGCTTTACTTAGTCTCACCGCCCGCTCATGGCCGGGAAACAGCAGTCCAGCAGACTGGGAACCCTGTTGATGTGCCCCCCGGCATGCCAGCTCCCCTGAAAGGAAAGCCATGAAATCACTGACCAAGATCGGATGGTCTGCCTACCTGCTGGTCGCCACGGCCTGCATCGGTCTGGCCCAGGCGGCCCCCACCACGGATGTGGCGACGAACCCGCCGCCCCCACACAGCTTGCAGTTCAGCAACTCAGGCCACCATCGGCCCGACCCGGCTCGCCGACTGGCCCGGTTCGAACGCCACAGTGCCGCACTCAAGGCCCGGCTCCAATTGCGGGCTGATCAGGAAGCCGCCTGGACGGCCTTCACCAGCGCAGTCAAACCACCGGCCTCCCCACCCACCCGGCCAGACCGAGCCGAATTGGCCCGGCTCAGCACCCCTGAGCGCCTGGACCGACTGGAGACGCTGCACCAGCAGCGCGCTCAGGCCATGAGCCAACGCCACCAGGCCACCAAAACCTTTTATGCAGCACTCGATGCCGAACAGCAAAAAGTGTTCGATGCCGAAACCCAGCACTTGATGGGACCCAGGATAGGGCCCGACCACGGCATGCACCCACCCCATCACCCTGCCTGAGAAAGGAAGACAGCCAGACGAAGAACTCCAGACCCTCCCAAGATTGATCACGCCCTACCCCCCAGCACCGAAAGGTCCTGGGGGGTTTGTTTTTGCATTATGAAAAACAGGCCTCGAAAACGACTCGGAAAACCCTGGGGATAGCGCAGGAACAACTCGGGGTTTATCCACAGGGGACGCTTGACGATCCCAGTTGTCCCCGGCCGAGCCTGGAATTCCCAGGCCTCGTCCCACAGTGTTTGGCGCACGACAAGTGCTTGATTTGAAAAGTGAAAAGCAGCTTATCCACAGAAAGTGGTCTTGCTTACTACTACTACTATTTAAATATATTAAATACAAAGAAGAAGTCAGGAACATCTCTTCGGGACAGGACAACGCGTTTTGTCCTGGATCGTGGATGCCTGTGACTGAGGGAACGTCTTGCCGAAAAAGGCCGCTTGCAGCCCTTCAAGCACCCCCATGACCTTTGTTTTTCAGTTCGATCGGCCTGCACCGGTCTGCATCGGACCCGTTCCGACCAACCAGGCCTTCCGAAAACGGGGCTCAAGCCGCGTTTTGCGCCGGCCTGGCCGGACAGCCGCGTCAACAACGAGCCACTTTTCACGCAAGTCGACGCTCCAAAATCGTTTTTGACAGGGGGCAATTCACCGCAGCCCCTAAAAAAGCCCTGTCGCGCGCCGAGTTGCTCAAGGACTGTTGTTTTATTGAACAAGCCCGTTGATGCCTTCCAAAGAGGCTCCGTATGGGACAAGTTTGGGGATAAATCCAGAACAAGCCAGGGCTTGTCCACAGGCTGGCGCTTCAGGACAAAGTTGTTGATGAAATTGGAACAACTCGAACGCAGAGCTGCGCACATCCTTCAATCATCTCCAAGTGCTTGGAAATAAAAGAAAAAAATGACTTATCAACAGACTGGGTCGCCCCTTACTACTACTACTATTTCAATATATTGAATACAAAGAAGAAGTCAGGAACAACTGGACGCCTTGAAAAGTGATCGAAATGCGAGTCATAAGTGATTCGGGACAGATTTGTTCGACTGGGAATGTAAAAATTGCCCGTTTTGGCGCTTTGAACCCGTTTTTGTCGCCAGAATCACGGTTCGCTGTCGGGTCTGTGCCCTGGCAAAACCTGTTTGTCCTGACCTTTTTTGATGCTTTTTTCTGTTCCACACGCTGATGGGTTCGATGAACGCCGCCTGGATAGGCTGCGGTTTCACACCTCGACACCCACGAGGCGCGATGCCAGCCGTGTGCGTTGGACCGACTGCACACCGGCATGAACGGGATCGGACCACCTGGGCAGGAGCAGGCCCGCAGGCTCAGCTTGCAGCGTTATCAAGTGCTGGACACCGAGGCCGAGGCGCCGTTTGACGAACTGACCCAGCTGGCCACCCGTTTGCTGGGGGTGTCCATTGCCCTGGTCGGGTTCATGGACGCACCGCGTTGGTGGTTCAAGTCCCGGGTGGGCTTTTCGCTGGACCAGTTGCCCCTGGAGCAGTCGTTTTGCCGCTACATGTTGTCCACAGGCCAGATGCTGACGGTGGACGACGCCAGCATTGACCCCCGATTTGCCCAACATCCCCTGGTGCTGGACGGGCCGCAGATTAGGGCCTATGCCGGGGTGCCGCTGGTCAACGAGGAGGGGCATGTGCTGGGCAGCCTCTGCGCGTTGGACGCGTCGCCGCGTCGCTGGCAGGATTCCGATCGGGTTCAGCTGCGTCTGTTGGCCGATCTGGTGATGGCCCGTCTGGAACTGCGTCGCCATCAGATCGAATTGGCTGCAACCCAGCTGCGACTGGACAACAAGGAGCGCCAATGGGCGGCCTGTGAACAACAGTTGAACCAGTTGGCGCGTTGGATGCCGACGGCCATCTACCAATTTCGCCTGTCTTCACCCGGTGTGGGCTCGTTTCCTTTTGCCAGCCATGCGTTCCAGGATCTGTTCGGCTTGTCGCCGGAGGCCTTGAACGCCAGCGCTGAGCCGTTTTTCGAGCAGTTGCATGCCGATGACCGCGAAGCGATGAGGCAATCGGTGCGGGCCTGCGAGCTGTCCCTCAGCCCCTGGTCCATGGAGTTTCGCTGCCACCTGCCTGACGGCCGGCTGGAGTGGTTCCAGGGCCAATCCAAGCCGAGCATGGAGCCTGATGGTTCGGTGCTGTGGCACGGGCTGTTCATCCGCATCTCAGACCGGCGCCGTGCCGAGCAGGAACTGCGCGAGGCCGAGGCCCGCTGGAAATTCGCGCTCGAGGGCTCGGCCGCCGGGGTCTGGGACTGGAACATCGAAAGCAACGAACACTATTTCTCGTCTCAGTACCGGGCTTTGTATGGCTACGGTGAGACGGAAGCGTTGCCAGGGGCCGATCCCGATGCCTGGGTGCACCCGGAGGACCTGGCAGCCCATCAGGCGGCCCGTCAGCAGCATTTCGACGGCGTGGCTCCTTTGTTTCGCAGCGAGCACCGGGCGCGGTGCCACGATGGGCAATGGAAATGGGTACTCAGCCGGGGTCTGGTGGTGGCGCGAGACGCCACCGGCCGTCCCTTGCGCATGATCGGCACCCACACCGACATCACCGAACGCAAGCTGACTGATGAGGACAACTTCCGGCGTGCCTACTACGACCCGCTGACCAGCCTGCCCAACCGGGCCTTGATGGTGGCCAAGCTGTTCGAATGGCTGCAGGCCTGCCCGCCCGAAGGCTCAGGCGCCGTCATCCATGTCGATCTGGACGGCTTCAAGCGCCTCAACCACGCTCGCGGCCATGGCCAGGGGGATGTGTTGCTGCGCAGCGTGGCGCGTCGGTTGACCGAATCTGTCGGCCCGGATGCCATCCTGGCCCGTCTGGGGGCCGATGAGTTCGTGGTGCTGCTGCCGCAGCTGCCTTGTACGGCCGGGCTGGCGCCTTGGCAGCAGGCCCAGGTGGCTGCCGAGCAGCTGCGTGTGGCCTTGTTGCAGCCCTTGCCGCTCGGAGATCAGAGTTTCAGCGTGACGGCCAGCTTGGGTGTCACGGTGTGTCCCCAGCTCGACCAGGGGGCCTACCCAGACGCCGAAGACGTGCTGCGCCAGGCCGATGCCGCGATGAACCACGCCAAGGCCACGGGGGCCAACCGGGTGGCCTTGTTCGAGCCCGGCATGCAGACCGAGATCGAAAAACGGTTTCTGATCGAGGAAGACCTCAAGCACGCCCTGCAGGGCCAGCAACTGTCCTTGCATGTGCAACCCCAGTTCAGCACCGGGCAAGTTGTGATTGGTGCCGAGTTGCTGATCCGTTGGCAGCATCCGGTGCGGGGGATGGTGTCGCCGGTGGAGTTCATCCCAGTGGCCGAGACCTCCGGCCTGATCGTGCCTCTGGGCGAATGGGTGCTGGAGCAGGCGGCGCAGGCCTTGCTGCAGCTGCAGGCCGCCGGGCTGGATTTTCCGCTGTCGGTGAACGTGAGCCCACGGCAGTTCCGCCAGCCTGATTTTGTGGAGCGCGTGCGCGCCTTGTTGCAACGCAGCGGTGCGCCGGCCCATCGCCTGATCTTCGAGATCACCGAAGGCCTGCTGCTGGAGCGCTCAGACAGCGTGCAGTCTCAAATGGACGAGCTGATCGCGCTGGGCATCCGGTTCTCGATCGATGATTTCGGCACCGGTTTTTCCAGCTTGGGCTACCTCAAGCGCCTGCCCATCCACGAGATCAAGATCGATCGCAGCTTCATCGACGGCATTCCGGATGATGAAGGTGACATCGCCATCGTTCGCTCGGTGCTGCTGATGGCGCGCCAGTTCCGTCTGCAGGTGATTGCCGAAGGGGTGGAGAACGAACGCCAGGTGGCCTTCCTGTTTGCCCATGGTTGCGAGGGCTTGCAGGGCTATCACTTTGCACGCCCCACCCCCTTGCTGCCCTGGCTGGCCAGCTGCGCCCGGGGCCAAACCCCAGCCTGAGTTGGGGAGCGTGGGCCCTGCCCGCCAGAGCTGAGGGCTTCAGTGCATCTGGCGCGGGGTCTGGCTCAGGAACTGGCTCAGTTCCTGATCAGCCATGGGCTTGCCGAAGGCATAGCCCTGGAAGGCATGGCAATCGTGGCGGGCCAGAAAATCCTGCTGGTCACGGGACTCGACGCCTTCTGCGATCACGGCCAGCCCCAGGCTGCGGCCCAGGTTGATGATGGTGCGCACGATGGCCGCGTCGTTGGGGTCGGTGAGCACATCGCGCACAAACGATTGGTCGATCTTGAGCTGGTCCAACGGCAGGCGCTTGAGGTAGCTCAGGCTGGAGTAGCCGGTGCCGAAGTCGTCCAGCGAGAAGCCCACCCCCAGGTTTTTCAGCTGACCCATGCGTTCGATGATGGCGTCCATGTCGTCCACCAGCAGGCTTTCGGTCAGCTCCAGCTTGAGCCGATCCGGACGGGCGCCGTGGGCCTGCAGCGCGCTGATCACGTGCTGCACGAAATCGGGGTGTTTGAATTGGCGTGAACTGACGTTCACGGCCACGCTCAGGGCCTCGGTCTCGGCCTGTCCGGCCCAGCGCGCCAACAGGCTGCAGGCGGTGTCGAGCACCCAGCGCCCGATCGGAATGATCAGCCCGGTGTCTTCGGCCAGCGGAATGAACTCGGCTGGCGACACCATGCCCCGCACCGGGTGGCGCCAACGCACCAGCGCTTCCACCCCGCTGACATGCCGGCCCTGCTCGGTTTGCGGCTGGTAGTGCAACATCAACTCTCCTCGGGCCAGAGCCTGGCGCAGCGCGGCTTCCAGCGTGGCACGGGCACTGACTTCGGCTTGCATGGCCGGATCGAAGAAACGCAACGTGTTGCGCCCGGCTGTTTTGGCCTGGTACATGGCCAGATCGGCCTGCTTGAGCAGTTCGCTGATGCCGCTGTTGCCATCCATGAACGGGGCCACGCCGATGCTGCAACTGCTTTCATGCTGCTGGCCTGCCAGTTGGAAGGGCGCTGCCAGGGTGGCCAGCACTTTGCCCCCGATGCGGCTGGCATGTTCGATCACGTCGGGGTGGCCATGGCCCAGGTTTTCCAGCATCACCACGAATTCGTCGCCCCCCAGGCGGGCCACGGTGTCCGATTCGCGCACGCAGGCACTCAGGCGCCGCGCCACCTGGCGCAGCAGTTCGTCACCCTGATCGTGGCCCAGGGTGTCGTTGAGGGTTTTGAAGTTGTCCAGGTCGATGAACAGCAAGGCCCCGCCCGCACCGGTGCGCGTGCTGCTGGCCAGGGCGTGTTGCAGCCGGTCCATCAGCAGCTGGCGGTTGGGCAGTTCGGTCAGGGCATCGAAGAAGGCCAGGCGCTGGATCTGCTGTTCGGCCTGCTTGCGGGCCGTCACGTCGGTGTTGATCGACAGGATGGCTTCGGGCGTGCCAAAGGCATCGTGCACCAGGGTCCAGCGGCTTTCCACCGTGAGCTGCGTGCCGTCCTGGCGCTGCTGTTCGATTTCGCCGCTCCATTCGCCGTCTTGCAGCACCTGCGCAGGGTCGAGGTCGAAATGCAGGTGCTCGCGCTCGATGCGCTGGCCGATCTCCGGGTCCAGCGCCTGGGCGGCGGTGAAGCCGTACAGGCGCTCGGCGCCCTTGTTCCAATAGCTCAACCCGCCCCCGATGCGGCGCACGATGATGGCGTCCTGGGCCTTGTCCAGCAGCGAAGCCTGGTCGCGGATCTGGCTGTCGGCGGCCAGCCGGGCCAGCTCGGCCCCGGCCCGTGCTGCAAAGATGTGCAGGGCCGAGATCAGAAAGCCGGTTTGGGCCAGGGGCCGCTCGAACAGGGCGAACACCAGGCCCACGGCTTCACCGGCCGCGTTGTCCAGGCGCCGGCCCACATAGGCCACGGCGGGGGCCTGCCCCGCCATCCCGGGGTAGACACAGCCCAGGTCCTTGCGCACCAGGCCCATGCCGTCTTTCAACACTTGTTCACAGGGTGTGCCAGCCAGCAGGTAATCGGCCTGGGTGATGGTTTGGGTGATGGCCTGACCCGCCACCTGGGCGGCAATCAGGCGCATGCGCGCCGGCGCGCCCGGTGTGGCGGGCAGCAGGCGGGCCACAAAACCGGCCTGGGCATCCAGCGCCTCGGCCATGTTGCGGGCGAGCTGACCGAAAAACTCGGTTCCCGTGCTGGCCGATACGGCCGTGGCCAGTTTCAGCACCGCATGTTGCAGCCGGTTCTGTTCTTCCTGGGCCCGCAGGTTGCTGATGCCAAAGGCCAGGTCATTGGACAGGGACTGGAGCAATTGCTCCTCGGCATGGCTGATCCGACAGGCCTCGTCCGAGTGCAGGGCCAACAAGCCCAGGCGGCGGGCGCCGATGCGCAGAGGCAGGCAGAGCAGACCGCGCAGGCCGTGTTGTTGGGCTGCGGGTCCCCAGGCTGGCCAGTCCGGGCTTTGTTGAAAGTCTTCCACGATCCGCAAGCGGCCGTCCTGCAAGGTCAGGGCCATGGGGTTTTGCGGGACATCGGCCTGGTCCAGCCGTTCCAGAAAATCGCTGCCCTGCCCATAGCGGGACACGGCCCGGATCCCCGGTTGGGTTTCATCCAGCCCGATGTAGGCCACCCAGGCCAGGCGGTAGCCGCCGACTTCGACCAGGGTGCGGGTCACGTCTTCCAGCAGACCCAGCTCGGTGCTGGCGCGCACCAGCGCCTCGTTGCAGGCACTCAGGGTCAGTTGGGCCCGGTTCAGGCGTTGCTGGTCGCGCGCCGCGCGTTGCCGTTCGGTCACGTCGGTGGCGATCACCAGCCGGGCCGCTTCGCCATCGAAGGTGATGGTGTTGGCCGTCACCTCCACATCCATCAGCGAGCCATCGCGCCGGCGGTGGCAGCGTGGTGTGTTGATCTGCACGTCCCCGCGCAGGATTGAAGTCAGCCGCTCCTGACGTGAGGCTTCACTGTCGTCCACCCAGAATTCGGGCGCTTTCATGTGGCGTAGTTCTTCTGGGCTGTAGCCATAGTGCGCCACCATGGCCTTGTTGGCGGCCAGCATGCGCATGTCACCGATGCTGTGCACCCACATGGGCTGCGGGTTCAGGTCGAACAACAATCGGTACTGGGCCTCCGAGGCCTGCAATTTGGCGCCCAGTCGCTGGCGCTGGATCACGCCGCCCAGGGTCAGCACCAGGATCTGCAGGTTGGTTTCATCGCGCAGGCTGAAGGCCCCGGGGCGGCTCGACACCACCCGGATCACGCCCAGCATCTGATCGCCCGCCTTGAGCGGCGCCACGATCAACGAGCGCACCCCCAGCGCCCGGGCCAGGGCCACCTGGATGCGCGGGTCTTGCTCGGTGTCCTGGCAGCGCACGGTGGTGTTTTGCAGCAGCACCTGGCCTGCCAGCGTATCGTGCAGCCCGATGCGTCGCCCCACATAGGCACTCAGGGTGCCGGCACAGGCCCGGCAGATGCAATCCTGGGCTTCCACCAGCTCGACCGAACTGCCTTCCGCGCCGGTCAGCTCGGCGGCACGCCTGGCCATCAACTCGAGCACGCTGTCCAGGTCGAGGTCGGCGTTGGCGATTTCCTGTTGCATGCGCACGATGGCCAGGCGGGTTTCGACCTCGCGTTTGCGTGCGTCGATGTTCTCCAGCGCCCCTTGGACCGCCACGGTCACACCCTGCTCGTTGCGCATGGCTTCGCCGATCAGGCGCACCCAGATGGGCTGGCCATCGGCGCGACGCAGCATCAGCTCCAGCTCGAACCGGGTGCCGTCGCGCACACAGGTTCGGAAGGCTGCATCCAGTCGCAGCTGATCGTCGGGCAGGTAGAAGGCGAAAGCCTGCTCAGCGGTGACGGTGCTTTCAGGGCTCAGGCCATGGATGTGGGCCACCTCGGGCGACCAGACGAATTGCCGGTCCGGCAGCGTCAGGATCCAGCCCCCCACTTCGGCCACCTGCCCGGCAATGCGCTGGGCCTGCATCTGAAGCTGGTGCCATTGGCGGGCCTGGCGATTCTGGGTTTCGGCATCATTCCAGCGCGACTGCTGGCGTCCGAACTCCAGCAGCAGCAGGGCTTGCGAGGCCAGGGCGTCCAGGGCTTCGCATTGTTCTGTGTCCAGTTCGTGGGGCTGCGGGTCACCCACACACAGCATGCCCAGGCGTTCGCCGTCGCGGCTGCGCAGCACCACCCCGGCCAGAAAGCACATCCCGGGCGGCCCCTGCACCCAGGGGTGATCGACCCAGGTGGGATCCTGCTGGGGGTTGAATGGGGGGATGGTGGTGTCGGCTGTGATTTCCCACGCAGCCTGCAAGGCCTTTGTCCAGGGCATGGGCCCCAGCGCCACCCCGGTGGCGGCCACCACCACCGGCCTTGCGTCATGCCACACCGTCACCCAGGCCTGACGGGTGCCGCACAAGGTGGCGGCCAGGCGAACCAGGCGATCAAAGTGGGGACCAGCGGCCAGGTCAGGCAGGGGAAAATTTGACGGCGCGGCGTTCGGGCGGGTGTCCGCGCTCATGGCAGTGCCCGAACGGCACATCGAGGATGGCACTGGAGACCGGTCGGCAGGGCCGGCTGCCCAGGCGAAGGGGAGAAATCAATGAAGGCGCTCAAACGGACAACTCACAGCCCTTGCGAAAAAGTAAAGCAAGGAAATTGTTTCTAATGGTTTCAGATGGAGGAGGGGCCGTCAATTGGGGCTCGACACAGCACTGACATTTTTGCAACGGAATCCAGCAGCAGCGTTTTTGGGGCGAGTGTGTTACATTGCGGGATCGCCCTTGGCGACCGACTGCGCCTGCTCACTGGTTGAGTGGATGTGCCCACTCCCGGCAGAGGGGGTTGTTGGTCCAGCCCTGCTTGTGGCGTGTCCGTCAGCACATTCACAGTGCCAGCGGCTTTCCCCTTCTGTTGACGCAGCCACTGCTGGCGCGTTGCCGGGTTCGCGCCAGTTGTGGCCGGGTTCTCTGGTTGTTCAGGACGGGCTCCCTAGGCATTTGGGGCTGCCAGTATTTTTTGTCCGGGACCGTGTGGTCGCCTCCTGACCCAGGTCTTTTCAACCCCTTGATGATTTTCAACTCGAATCCAACAACTGCTTCAGACCCCATCCAAATGGGCAAGTACCGGATTGCTGCCTGCGCCCGCGAACTGGAAGACGGCGCCTTTGCCTCCCAGGTCTCCATCGCCAGTGGCCGTGGCAGCGCCAGTACCGACCGGGTGATGCGTTTCACCCCCCAGTTTTCGACACGTGCCGCTGCTTCGGGCTATGCCATCGAACAGGGCATCCAATGGGTACGCGACCTTGCGCGCCCTCAACTCCTGACACCGTAATTAAAGGAAAGCACCATGGCCAAGGAAGAGCTGATTGAAATGATGGGTGTCGTGAACGAAGTGCTGCCTGACACGCGTTTCCGTGTCACGCTGGACAACGGTCACGAACTGATTGCCTATTCGGCCGGCAAGATGCGCAAGAACCACATCCGCATCCTGGCCGGCGACAAGGTGTCGCTGGAACTGTCGCCCTATGACCTGAGCAAGGGCCGCATCAAGTTCCGCCACATCGAAGGCCGCGGCCCGATGGTGCCGCGCCGTCCGCGTTGATCGCTGCCAAGGGCTGAGTTGATTCAGCCCAGGGTGTTCAGCGATTGAACTGCCAGCCTGCCTTGTGTGCAGGCCTGGCTGCAAACCCCACCTGGCGTGGGGTTTCGTGTTTTCAGAGCGGCTGGTTGGGAGAGGCCCAGCTCAGGGCCACACCATGGCTGAGCGCGTCGCTCAGTTCAGCCTGGCTTGCCGACGGCCCACCGCGCAACACCAGTGCACAAGGGCCTTCGCCGCGTGTGGCGAGGCGGTGCTTCAGCGCCAGGGCCTGGGCCTGGGCACCTTCAGCCTGCTCCGGATCTGGGCTCAGCAGGCGCAGTTCGGTGCTGCCCAAAGCCAGCTTGACCTGTTGCACACCCTCTTGAACCACCACCGGGCCCGTTGGCAGATCGGGGCCCAGCAAAGCCTGGTAGCGCGCCAGCGAGGTGGACAGATCCTGCACGGCGATGTCCAGTCTGGCCACGCCCAGGCAGCCATTGGGGTGCAGGCGATCGGCTGGCGACTCGGACACCCGCAGCGCTCGCGGGCTGATGTCGCCGCACAAAAAAGGCAGGTCGGGGCTGGCATGGCGGGCCGTCTGCCAGCGCAGTTGTGCGCCGTCAGGGCGCAGGCGGGCGCCATCGAACGGGCCCTCCAGGCTGAGCAGTCCGCGCGAGCGCGCCGCGTTCAGGACCTCGGTGGTGTCACCGGGCAGCAGGGCGAAGTCGACCAGGCCCTCGCCGGCGCTCTGCAGCGTGTTGTACCAGCGCTCTTGCGGCGCCGGGCCCTCCCAGGCGATCAGTTCGAGGTAGCTGCCGTCCTGAAACACCACCAGCGCGTTGTGCGAGGTGCGTCCGTTGTGCCGGCCTCCGATCAGGACCTGAAAGCCCAGCGCCCGGTAGTCGGCGATGGCCTGATCCAGCGGTTGCACGGCAATGACGATGTGATCGAGTGGCAGGGGCATGTCGGGTCTTTCTAGTCGTCGAGTTTCAAATGGGTCTGGCGCACGAACAGGCCCCAGCGCTCGTATTCGTCTTTCAGGTGGCGGTCGAGCGCGGGGCCATCGGTGGCCATCACCTCAAAGCCCGCCTGACTGAGTTTCTGGTGGATGTCCGGGCTGTTGAGTGTGGCCTGAAAAGCCTCGGTCAACTGCCGCACCGTGGCCGCCGCCGTGCCTGAGGGCGCAAAAATGCCGATCCACGAATAGGCCTCGAAGCCGGGGTAGCCCGACTCGGCCACGGTGGGCACCTCGGGCAACTCCGGCAGGCGACGCGCCCCGGTCACGGCCAGCGCCTTGAGCTTGCCCGCCGCAATCTGGCTGCGCAGCGCGGCATAGCTCAGCAGGGTCAGGCTGGTCACATCGCCGAGCACCGCCTGCACGGCTGGGCCACCCCCGCCGAAGGGCACGTGCAGCACAAAGATGCCGGCACGGCGCTTGAGGTCTTCCATCACCAGGTGGTTCATCGAGCCCAGGCCGGTGGAGGCATAGCTGAACTTCCCGGGCGCCTTGCGCGCCGCCTCGATGAAACCGCGCAGATCACGCGCCGGCACCGAGGCTGCGGCCGCGATCACCAGCGGAAAACGCAGCGCCAGCGAGACCCCGGTGAAGTCCTTGAAGGTGTCGTAGGGCAAGCGGGGTTTGGCGATCGGGTTGATGGCATGGGTGTCGAAGCTCACCAGCAAGGTGTTGCCATCGGGCGCGGATTTGGCCACGTACTGCGTGGCCACCTGGCTGGCGGCACCGGGGCGGTTTTCGATCACCACGGGGCGGCCAAGCTTTTCGGACAGGCGCGGCTGCAGGATGCGCGCTGCGATGTCGGTGCTGCCCCCGGGCGGAAAGGTGATCACCAGCTTGAGCGGGGTGTCGTTGTCGGCGCGGGCCACCGGGGCCAGCCCCAGGGCGGCCGCGCCCAGCAGGCTCAGGGCGTGGCGGCGGTCAAGGGGAATATCGGACATGTACAAACTCCTGGGTTGGGGCAGAGGGCGCGGGTGTTCAGCCCATCCACTGGCTGACAGGCACGGCAGTGTCTTGCAGTTCCTGTGAAATCACATCCACCAGCGCGGGCCCATCGTGCATCAGGGCGGCCTTGAGCGCAGCTTCGAGCTCGGCTGGGTCTTCCACCCGCCAGGCTTTCACCCCAAAGGCCTCGGCCACGCGGGCGTGCTGGGTGCGGTTGAAGTCGACCGAAAAATAGCGCTGTTCATAACCGGTCTTCTGGCTGGCCTTGATCCAGCCGTACACCGAGTTCGAAAACACAATCATCTTCAGTGGCACGTTGCGGCGCACGATGGTTTCCAGTTCTCCACAGGTGAAGCCGAAGCTGCCGTCGCCCATCACCGACACCACCACCGAATCGGGCTGGCCGAAAGCGGCACCGACGCCGGCCGACATCGAAAAACCCAGCGCGCCATGCGCCCGGTTGGTGATGAAATGCCGCCCCGCCTGGGGGGCGTTGAAGTAGGCCGAAAAGTAAGGGCAAGGCGTGCCCGGATCGGCCACCACGATGGCCCGCGCCGGCAGCAGGCGGTTCAGCAGATCAACCACACGCTCTGGCTTGATCGGGCGGTCGAGCGAGGCGGCCAGCGGGGCAAAAAAGGCCTGCTTCTCGGTCCGCGCCCGGGCGGCCAGGGCACGGCCATCGGCCGCGTCAGCCGGCCGCCGGCCAGCCCTTTGCGCCACGGCCGCCGCCAAGGCCTGCAGGCCCAGCAAGGCGTCGCCAACCAGGGCCACGTCGGTGCGGTAGTTGGTGGCGATGGTCATGGGGTCCACGTCCAGGTGCACGATGGTGACGCTGCGCGGCGGCATCTGCCAGTGCTCGGTGGTGGTCGAGCCGGCGCGGCAGGCCACGAACAGCACCAGGTCGGCCTGCGCCACCACCGCGCGGGTGGCGGCCACGCCGCCGTTGGTGCCCACCACCCCGGCATTCAGGGGGTGGGTGTCGGCCAGGCTGCCCTGGCCGCTGACGGTGGTGCACACCGGTGCGTTGAGGGCCATGGCCAATTCGGCCAGGGCTTCGCTGGCGCCGGCAATCACCACCCCACCGCCGCAAATGATCACGGGCGAGCGGGCGGCCACCAGGCGCTCGGCCGCCTGCTCGACCGCCGCGGGATCGGGCGCACTGCGGTAGGCCGGCACGCGGTCGTGCCCGGGCTGGGCCCACACCTCGGCCGGGTCCAGGGCGTGTTTTTGCACGTCGTAGGGCAAGGCGATGTGGGCTGCCCCGGGGCGGCCCGTGGTCATGGCCCGGAAGGCACTGCGCACCGCGCCGGGGATCTGGTCCACCCGGTCGATGGTGGTGTTCCATTTGGTCAGCGGCTTGTACAGCGCCTGCTGGTCCAGCTCGGTCAGCGGAAACTTGCCGCGCGCCCCCACCGATACATCCGAGGTGATACCCAGCACCGGCACCGAAGACTCATTGGCCTCCACCAGGCCCGGCAACAGGTAGGTGGCACCGCCGCCGCTGGGGCCTTCGCACACCCCCACCTTGCCGGTCACCCGGGCATAGCCATCGGCCATGTAGCCGGCACTGCGTTCATCGCGCGTCAGGATGTGGTCGATGCCATGGTCCAGCCGGGCCAGCGCATCGTAGAAAGGCAGGCTGGTGTCGCCACACAGGCCGAAGATGTGCTTCACGCCGTTGAGTTGCAGCATGCGCACCAGGCCGTCGGCGCCGTTGAAAGAAGAGCTCATGGACCATCCATTGCATGAAAGTGGGGCTGCTGCCAGCAGCGGTTCGGCCTCGAAAGGCGTATTTCAATTTAAGTATACTTAAATCGGGCGCAGCGTCCAGAGGCACAATCCAGACCCATGAAAGCCCCCATTTCCCCGATCCGGCGCGAGCGCGGCAGCGGCGTGTTCAACACCTTGCGTGAGATGGCCATCAGCTGCCAGCTCAAACCGGGTGAGCGCCTGAGCGAGATCGAACTGGCGGCCCGCCTGGGCGTCAGCCGCACTCCCGTGCGCGAGGCCCTCAACCGGCTGGTGACCGAGGGGTTTCTGCAGCCCTGCTCCCGGGGCTTCATGCGGCGCCCGCTTGATGTGCAGGAGACGCTGGATCTGTACGAGGCCCGAGTGGCCGTGGAGCGCGAATGCCTGCGCCTGGCCCTGCTGCGTGGCACACCTGAGCAACTCGATGAGGCACAGACTTTTCTGAACCACAGCCGTGCGGTGTCTGTGGACACGCCCATGGCCGAGCTGGTGGCCCTGGATGAGGCCTTTCACCGGCGTTTGGCGGCCATGTCGGGCAATGCAGAGCTGCAGCGCATGTTGGCCAGCCTGAACGACCGCATTCGCTTTCTTCGCTGGATCGACATGGAACACGTGGGCCGTGACTCGACCCAGCAAGAGCATCAGTCCATCCTGGAGGCCTTGCGGCGACGCGACGCCAGCGCCGCCGAGCAGCACTTGAGCGATCACATCGTGCTGCGCCGCGACCAGATCGCCGAGGCCATCCGCCTGACGCTGGCCCGGCTCGAAGCCGCCTGACGTCAGGCCGGCGCCGGGGGCTCAGTCGCGGAACCACACCCCCTTGGCGATGGCTGCGGCGTTGATGCCGCCATAGGCCACCAAGGCCAAGGCCTGGGCGGCAAACACCCCGGCCAGACCCCAGCCGGCCCGCCAGGCCAGCCAGCCCCCCAGCGCGGCAATCACCAGCCGCGCGATATTGCCCAGCACCGGCCACAGCAGGCGCCCGGCCCCCTGCGAGGCAAAGTAAAGGATCAGGCCCAGGCCGAACAGCCCGTACACCGGGCCCACGATGCGCAGGTATTGCGCACCCACCGCCTGCATGCCGGCATCGCTGTCGAACAGCGACAGCCAGGCGTGTGGAAAGGCCGCCGCCGCCAGCCCGATCAGTTCGCACAACGCCACAGCCATGGCCGCCCCGATCCAGGTGGCGCGCAAGGCCCGTTCACGCCGACCTGCCCCGACGGCCGTGCCCACCATGGCCACCAGCGGGCCCCCAAAGCCGAACACCAGCGGCACCAGCAGGTACTCGAGCCGCGAGGCCGTGCCATAGCCGGCAATCGCCTCGGGCCCGAAGCGCCCGGCCAGCCCGGTGGCGATGGCAATCGCCACATTGGTGGCCACCGTCGACACCGCACCGGCCATGCCCACGCGCAGGATGTCGCTGAACAAGGGCCAGCGCAGCTGGGCATCGGCCCAGGTGGGGCGCAGCAGGCTGCGTGGCGACAGCAACCACAGGCCCAGCGCCACCGAGCCGCCCGCGTAGTACAGCAGCAAGGCCAGGGCGCCCCCGGCGATGCCCATGGCTGGCACCGGGCCCCAGCCAAAGATCAGCAGCGGTGACACCGGCAGCAGCAGCAGGGTGCCCACACTGATCACCTGCGCTGGCAAGGCCATGTTGCCCGTGCCCCGGATCACCGAGGCCAGCGAGTTGAACAGCCACACCAGCACAGCCCCGGCAAACACCCAGTTTGAATACACCAGGGCGGCTTGCAGCGAGCCGCCCTGCCCGCCCATGGCGGCATACAGGCGCTCGCCGCCCAACAGTGCCGCCGCCGTGAAGGCCAGGCCGAACAGGCCCGACAGCACCAACGCATGGAACACCAGCGCGTGGGCATCGTGGCGCCGGTGGGCGCCCAGCGCCCGCGCGATGGCCGAGGCAATGCCGCCGCCCATGGCACCGGCCGACATCATCTGCATCAGCATCACCACCGGAAACACCAGGGCCATGCCGGCCAGCGCGTCCGTGCCCAGCCGGCCCACAAACCAGGTCTCGATCAGGCCGGCCGCGGCCTGGGCCACCATCACGACCACATTGGGTGCGGCCAGGCGCAGCAAGGTCGGCGCAATCGGCCCTTCCAGCAGCAGGCGGGTGCGTGGGTCCATGGCAGGGGAGGCTGCTGGTGCTGGTGCTGGTGACGTGGCGTGTGGGGGATGCATGGTGTCTCGGTGGGCCAGCCCGGGTCGGCCCTGATAGATGTATATGCATTTATTATGGGTGAGTTGCCCATTTCCTGCTGGCGCACGGAAGACACCGGCCCGATCGGGCCGGCTTCGACAGCATCAGGAGGCGGGAGAATCAGCCCGGCGCGCTGGCCGAGTCAACCTTGTGCAAAAAGGCCAGCGTCACGCGGGGGCTGGCGTTGAGCAGTTGGGACAGTTCTTCGACATCGCTGCCCAGGGCCGGGTTGTCCCAGCCCTTCATGGTGTGGCGGGCCAGGCGCGAGGCCAGCACCACGTTCTGCACGCTGGGGTGGTCGGCGTGCTTGCCGTCGCTGATGCGGATCAGCAGGCGCGGCAGGTGCCACAGGCGCAGCAGTGCCTGGCGCAGGTCGTCGAGCTCGACATTGAGCAGGCTGCGCTGCGCCAGCACGCTGCGCAGGCCCGGGTCACGCTGCTGGGCCTGGCGCACCTGCAGCATCAGGTCGGGGGCATGGCACCACATCAGCAGCTCGGCAAAGTCGTGCAAAAAGGCGGCCTCGTGGATCATGTCGACATCGGTGTCACTGCGGTGCACCGCAAAGGCCATGGCGAAATGCGCGGCGCGCTCGCTGCGTTGCAGCACCTCGTACAGGGCCTCGAGGGCCTCGGGCTGTTCCCGCAGGCGATCCTCCACCGTGGGTTGCGGGCCGAATCGGTTGAAGAACGGCGTGATGCCCGTCATCACCAGGGCGCTGGTGATGCTTTCGGTCTCAGTGTCGTCTTCATCGCGGCGCAGCGTGGCCACATGGGCCATGAACTTCACCGTCATCAGCGGGTCGGCACGCAGCACCGGCCCCAGGTCGCCCGGGCCGATGTCGTCTTCGCGGGCGCGCAACTCCTCCAGGGCCTGGGCCGTGCTGGCCAGCACCGGGATCTCGGCGCGCATGAAATGCCGCACCCAGGTTCGCAGGTCGCGCAGGGGCCACTTCAGGAACACGGGGGTGGCAGCAGCATCACTGGCATGGGGGTCGGAGGTGTCCATCGGGGCATCGGGAGGGAAGGTCAGCTAGTGTCATTTTGTGACTGCTGCAGGTCAAGGTCTTCGTGGGACCGTGCTTACCCTGGCGCCCCGTGCCCGGAGCGTCCTGATGCGCTCAGGCCTGAGCCCGCATGGGCTGCCAGCGCCAGCCACCTTCGTCCTGGGCGGCCCCGTCGGCCACAAAGCCCAGCTTCTCATAGGCCGGCACCGCGTTGAGTGAGGCGTTCACCGTGAATGGCGCCGGGTCGGCCTGCAGCTTGAGCGCGTGCTCACGCGCCACCTGCCAGAGGGCGCGGCCCACGCCGCTGCGTTGCCAGCGCGGGCGCACGAACAGGTACTGCAGCTTGCGTGCCCCGTTCAGAGCGATCACGCCACAGGGGTCGCCGCCTTCGGCATCCAGCGCCACCCAGAAGTGGTGTTGCCCATCGCCCAGCCGTTGGCGCAGGCCGGCCCGGGCATAGCTGGCCAGCACCGGGTCGCGCGCCTGCGCGTCCAGGGTGGGCCAGATCGAGCGGATCGTGGCCGCCACCATCAGGGCCTGGATGGCATCGGTGTCCCCCGGGCCGGCGGGCCGGATGGGCCAGGCCAGGGTGTTCTGGGGCTGGCGCGCGCTCATGCGCCCACCTCGGCATTCACTTCGGCGCTGCCCTCCGCGTCACGCGGTGCGCGACGTTCCTGCAGCCGGTTGGCCACGCTGATCACGGCCTGGATCGAGGCGGTCACGATGTTGTGGCTCATGCCCACGCCAAAGCCGCTTCCAGGCACGCCTTCGAGGGCGGCTTCCACAATCGCAAGAGCCTGGGCATCGGCACCGCTGCCGGTGGCGCGCTCTTCATAGCTGTCCACCCGCATCGGCAGACCCAAGGCGTCCACGGTGGCGGCGATCGGCCCATTGCCCTGGCCCGACAGGCGCTGGCGCACGCCCTGGATGCTCAGATCCAGTTCGATGCCCTGCCCGCTGCCATCCAGGGTGTGGCCGTGGTACTGGATGGCATCGCTGCCGGCGCTGCTGCCGCGCAGGTAGGTGTGGCGGAACAAGGCCCAGATGTCTTCGCCATTGATTTCGGTCTCGCTCGCATCGGTCTGGCGTTGTACCACGGCACTGAACTCGACCTGCATGCGGCGCGGCATCACCACGCCGCGCTCACGCTCCAGCAAGAAGGCGATGCCCCCCTTGCCCGACTGGCTGTTCACCCGGATCACGCTGTCGTAGGTGCGGCCGAGGTCGGCCGGGTCGATCGGCAGGTAGGGCACTTCCCAGAGGCCGTTCGGGTCCTGGGCTGCAAAGCCCTTCTTGATCGCGTCCTGGTGCGAGCCCGAGAACGCGGTGAAGACCAGGTCACCGGCATAGGGGTGGCGCGGGTGCACCGGGATCGAGGTGCACTCTTCGGCCACGCGGGCCACGGCGTTGATGTCCGAAAAATCGAGCTGGGGGTGCACGCCCTGCGTGTAAAGGTTGAGCGCGAGGGTCACGATGTCCACATTGCCGCAGCGCTCGCCATTGCCGAACAGGCAGCCTTCGACGCGATCGGCGCCCGCCATCATCGCGAATTCGGCGGCCGCCACGCCCGTGCCGCGGTCGTTGTGCGGGTGCACCGACAGCACGATGTGTTCACGCGGCACCAGGCGGCGGTGCATCCATTCGATCTGGTCGGCAAACACGTTGGCGGTGGCGTTCTCCACCGTGGTGGGCAGGTTGATGATCACCTCGCGGCCCGGGCCGGCACCCCAGGTGTTGATGGCGGTGTGGCAGGCCTCAAGCGACACCTCGAGCTCGGTGGCGCTGAAGGTTTCGGGCGAGTACTGCAAGGTCCAGCGGGTGTCGGGCTGGGCGTCGGTGAGCTGCTTGAGGTAGCCCACATGGTGGGCAATCAGCCCCATCACCTGCTGCACGCTCATGCCGAACACGATGCGGCGCCAGGCCGGTGCGGTGGCGTTGTACAGGTGCACGATGGCACGTGGGGCGCCCTTCACGGCTTCCACCGTGCGGGCAATCAACTCTTCGCGCGACTGGGTCATGACCATGATGGTCACGTCATCGGGGATCAGCTTGTCTTCGATGAGCTTGCGCACAAAGTCGAAGTCGGTCTGCGAGGCCGCCGGGAAGCCCACCTCGATCTGCTTGAAGCCGATGCGCACGAGCTCCTTGAACAGACTCATCTTGCGCTCGGCATTCATCGGCTCGAACAAGGCCTGGTTGCCATCGCGCAAGTCGGTGGACAACCACAAGGGGGCCTGGGTGATGGTGCGCGAGGGCCACTGGCGATCAGCGAGCGCGATCGGGGCGAAGGGGGCGTATTTGGCAGACGGGTTGGCAATCATGTCGGGCTCCACGAACAGGTTGCGGCGCCGGGGTTTCCGGGCGAGGCCGCGAGGGTCGAAAACTAAGAAACGATGACATCCCCTGCAGCCCTTTGCGTGAAGCAAAGGCTGGTTCGTGGGCCGGGGTCAGGGGGAAGTCTTGGAAGAGCGCGAAGCTCAGGACACGAACGCGAGCAGACCCCGGCCGAGCACTAGGCTTAGCTTCAGGGTGGTGGTTTGCTGGCGTTGCATGGGCGAAATGCTATCACAGCTTTTTTCGGCCGGTCTGTGGCCCTCGCCTATCACCGCGATAGTGGCGGCAAGGTCGCGCTATACTTTTGACTCGGGTGCCAGGGGGCGCCCGCCCGCAAAAGAGGCTCTCACCCCTGCGAGCCCGGCCCGGTTTTCCACACCCGGCCGGCGCCCGGCAAGCTTTGTCTCTGGACAGCTTTCTTTGATTTCGTCTGACCCCAGCGGGAGGGTTGAACACACGAAACAAGAGCTGCTCATGAATCCAAATTCTGTTCCTACCTCCCCCCAGGCCCTGGTGGCCGAACTCAAGGTGCGTGCCCGCCTCGGCCTCAAGGCCTTGCGCGCCGGCGACACCCGATTGCTGGAGCGTGCCCGCCTGGGTGGGCACCGCCAGAACGACCCGGTCGAATGGCGCCTCGGCCACTGCCTCACCCTGGTGGCGCGCAGCCTGGGCTTCACCGATTGGGATCAGGCGCGCCGCGTGCTCGCAGGCCATGCCCAGCCGGGCGATGACCTGGGCGCCTTCTGGCACGCCAAGGCCTGTGACCGCTTGCTCAACCACTGGTTTGCCGACCTGGGTCGCGCCCGCGAATTGCTGCGCCAGTCGGGGCCGCAGCGCGTGTTGCTGCCCTACCGGCGTCAGTTCGTGGTGGTCGAGGAGCCTTACTTGCGCGAGCTCGGTCTGAGCCTGCAACACCTGGCTTCGGGCACGGGTCAGGACCTGGTGCAGGCCTATGGTAGCCCGGCCTGGCGCGCCCTGTGCTGGCAGCGCCTGCAGGCGCCGCCTGAGTGCTGGGGCTGAGTCGTGGGGCTGGGTGCGGCGGCTGAGTGCGCCGACTGAGTGGGCCGCCGCGACGACCTGCTCAGCGCCGGCCTTGCGGCAGCACCAGGGCCAGCAGTGACAGCCCGCAGAACACGGCGCCCGCCACAAAAGTGGTCGCCGGGCCCTGACTGTCCCACAGCAGGCCGGCCACGGTGCTGGCCAGCAGCATGGCCAGGCCACTGACCAGGTTGAAGAAGCCGAAGGCCGTGCCCCGCAGGTCATCCGGTGCGGTGTCGGCCACCATGGCCGCCAACAGGCCCTGTGTCAGGGCCATGTGCACCCCCCACAGTGCCACCCCGGCCAGCAGGCCGGCGGGCCCGGTCTCGGTGGCCAGCAGCAGATCGGCCAGCAGCAGCACCAGCACCCCGGCGGCCAGCAGGCCGCGGTGCCCGATGCGGTCCGACAGCTTGCCGAAGGGGTAGGCCAGCAGCGAGTACACCAGATTCATGGCCACCATCACCAGGGGCACCAGGGCCATCGCGATGCCGCTTTGCTGGGCCCGCAGCACCAGAAACGCCTCGCTGAAGCGGGCCAGCGTGAACAGCGCACCCAAAGAAACTACCCACCAGTAGGCGCTGGGCAGCCGGCGCAGCTTGGCGCGCTGGATCGGGTTCTCACGTGGCGCGCCTGCAGGGCGCGCGGGCTCCTTCAGGCCCAGCACCAACAAGGCCACGGCCAGCCAGGCCGGCACCGTGGCCACCCAGAACACGGCGCGGAAATCATTCGCCCACAGCAGCATCAGGCCGGCTGCGATCAGCGGGCCGGCAAAGGCCCCCACGGTGTCGAGCGACTGGCGCAGGCCGAAGGCGGCGCCGCGCAGATGGGGTGGCGCGATGTCGGCCACCAGCGCATCGCGCGGGGCCCCGCGGATGCCCTTGCCCACGCGGTCCAGCAGGCGCGCCGTCACGATCAGGCTGGCCCCGCCGGTGAGGGCGAACAGTGGCTTGCTCAGGGCGCCCAGGCCATAGCCCAGCACGGCCAGCGATTTGCGCCGACCCCAGTAGTCGCTGAGCACGCCCGAGAACACTTTCACGATCAGTGCCGTGGCCTCGGCCAGCCCCTCGATCAGGCCCACCGTGGCCATGCCCATGCCCAGTGTGCCCACCATGAACATGGGCAGCAGGCTGTGGATCATCTCCGACGAAATGTCCATCAACAGGCTCACGAAGCCCAGGGTCCAGATGCCGGCCGGGATGTGGCGCAGGCCACTGGCGGGCGATGTCGGGGTGGCGCTCATGGTCTGCGCTGCGTCAGATGCCCAGCGGCGACACGCCGATCAGCCATTGGTGGCCCCAGAAGGCAAAGGCCGCCCAGGCCAGCAGGCCGGCCAGCACCGTCATGGCCGTGCTGCCGCTGTGCGCCGCCGGGTAGACCGTGCCTTGGGCCCGGTCGCGTTGCCGGGCGCTGCGGAAATCCAGCACCGCCCAGGCCAGAAAGCCGCCGAACAGCAGCAGGTCGGCCAGGTTGCCATTGGCCAGCAGATGCGCCAGCGCCCACACCTTCACCGACAACACCATGGGGTGGTGCAGCCGCGATTTGAAGCCGTTGTGCGGCACATAGGCCGCGGCCAGCAGCACGAAGGAGATCAGCATCAGCAAGGCCGCTGCATGGCGCGTGGCCACCGGCGGCACCCACAGCACCACGGGGCTTTGCCGCGCCTGGCCATAGCCCCACACGATCAGTGCAAAACCCAGCAGGGACAGCAGCGAGTACAGGCCTTTCCAGGCCCCCTCACCCAGGCGCTCGCGGGTGCGGGTGCGCCAGCCTTCGGCCACGATGCGCACCGAATGCACGCCCAGGAACAAGATCAAGCCCAGCAACAGCCATGTCATGGATTCACCTCCTCACGCCACCCGGGCGACGGGCTGATTATGGGCGCCCTGTGGCCGCCCTGCATGTCAGGTGTGTACAAGGCCGACGCCCCCGCCCGGGTTGGCCGCGTCCCGCAGGCACTGCACCAGCAGGTTGGCGGCCGGCGACAGCCGTGCCCCGCGGCGGGTGACGATGCCATAGGCCTCATGGCGCGAGCGGATTGCCAGCGGCAGGCGCCGAGCAATCCGGTGCTCCTCGCAGAAAGCCATGGTGCCCTCGGCCATCAGGGCCACCAGGGTCGGGTCCTGCTTGAGCATCAGCATGGTGGCCAGCGACGAGGCCGTCTCGATCGGATAGGGCGGCAGGCCCAGGCCGGCCTCGCGGAACTCGCGCTCCAGCAGGGTGCGCAAGGGCATGTTGCCGGGGTAGAGAATCCAGCGGCACGAGGCCAGCTGCGCCAGTGTCACGCGCCGGGCCTTGGCCAGGGCGTGGCGCGGCCCCACGGCCACCGCCACGCTCTCATCCTGCAAGGCCTCGTAGTCGAACTGGTCGGCCTGCTTGGCCACCGTGGTGCGGCAGATGGCCAGGTCCAGCCGCCCTTCGTTGAGCTGGTTCAGCAGCTCGCTGCTGATGCCCTCGCGCACCTCGATCGACAAGGCCGGCTGTGTCTCGCGCAACTGGGCCAGGGCGCCGATCAGCACCGAGTGCAGCGCCCCGGTGATGGTGCCCACGGCCACCCGCCCGCCGCTGCCCCGCAGCACCCCGTCGATCTCTTCGCGCAGGTGGCCCAGGTCGGAGGCGATCACCCGGGCGTAACGGATGATGCAGCGCCCCAGTTCGTTGGCCAGCACCCCCTTCGGTGAGCGCTCGAACAAGGCCATGCCGAAGGTCGATTCGATCTCCCGCAAGGCCTTGGTCAGGCCCGGCTGCGTCATGCCCAGGCGGTCGGCCGCACGGTGCAGCGAGCCCGCTTCGTCCAGCGCCACCAGCAGGGTCAGTTGGCGAAAGCGCAGGCGCGAGGTGATCGAGGTGAGGCTGGGGACCATGGGGATTCCAAAAGGTTATTGCCAGATCAAAAGCTCTCACTATGCAGCATGGCGGTGGCCTCCCAGAATCCCGCAGCACAAGGAGACAAGGCATGAAACTGCTTCGCTACGGCCCCCCGGGCCAGGAGAAACCTGGCCTGCTGGATGCGGCTGGCCAACTCAGGGATCTGTCGGCCCATGTGGCCGACATCGAGGGCAGCACCCTCGACCCGCACACCCTCGATCGCCTGCGCGCCATCGACCCCGCCAGCCTGCCCCCGGTAGCCGGCACGCCCCGCCTGGGCCCCTGCGTGGGGCGCATCGGCAAGTTCATCTGCATCGGGCTGAACTACGCCGACCACGCCGCCGAATCGGGCATGGCCGTGCCCAGCGAACCCGTGGTGTTCAACAAGTGGACCTCGGCCGTGGTGGGCCCGAACGACGATGTGCGCATCCCGCGTGGATCGCTGAAGACCGATTGGGAAGTCGAGCTGGGCGTGGTCATCGGGCGCGCGGCCAGCTACGTCGAAGAGGCTGAGGCCATGGACCACGTGGCCGGCTACTGCGTGGTCAACGATGTGTCCGAGCGCAGCTACCAGCTGGAGCGCGGCGGCACCTGGGACAAGGGCAAGGGCTGCGACACCTTCGGCCCCACCGGCCCCTGGCTGGTCACGGCCGATGAGGTGCCCGACCCGCATGCGCTGCATCTCTGGCTGGAGGTGGACGGCCGGCGCTACCAGGACGGCAACACCCGTACCATGGTCTTCAAGGTGCCCCAGCTGGTGGCCTACCTGAGCCGCTTCATGACCCTGTACCCCGGTGATGTGATCTCGACCGGCACCCCACCCGGCGTGGGCATGGGCTGCAAGCCCGAGCCCGTCTACCTGCGCCCTGGCCAGACCCTGCGCCTGGGCATCGAAGGCCTGGGTGAACAACAACAACGCACCGTCGCCGCCTGAAAGGACACCCCCCATGACCCAGTACGACTTTGAAGGCCGCACCGCTGTCATCACCGGCGGCGCCCAGGGCATCGGCCTGGCCGTGGCCCAGCGCCTGCTGGCCGGCGGTGCCCGCGTCAGCCTGTGGGATGCCGATGCGGCGGCGCTGGCCGCCCAGGCCCATCTGCCCGTGCACCGGGTGCAGGCCGACATCACCGACCCGGCCCAGGTCGCGGCGGCGCTGCGCGACACCGAGGCCCACTGCGGCCCCGTGGCCCTGCTGGTGCACAGTGCCGGCATCGCCGGAGCCAATGCCCCGGTGGTCGACTACCCCACGGCCGAGTGGCTGCGCGTGCTCGACGTCAACCTCAACGGCGCCTTCCATGTCAACCGGGCGGTGGTGGCGGGCATGGTCCAGCGCAACTACGGGCGCATCGTCAACATCGCCTCGATCGCGGGCAAAGAGGGCAACCCCAACGCGGCGGCCTACAGCGCCTCCAAGGCCGGCGTGATCGCCTTGACCAAGAGTTTGGGCAAGGAGACCGCCCAGTACAACATCGCGGTCAATGCCATCACACCGGCGGCGGCGCGCACCCGCATCTTCGAGCAGATGTCGCAGCAGCACATCGACTACATGCTGTCCAAGATCCCGCGCGGCCGCTTTGTCGAGGTGGACGAGATCGCCGCCATGGTGGCCTGGCTGCTGACGGCCGAAAACTCGTTCACCACCGGCGCCGTGTTCGATCTGTCGGGCGGCCGCGCCACCTACTGAGTCGGGCCCCGACCCGATCCCGCCCGGGGCAACCCCCCCTGCCCCGGCGCACGTGTACCCGCTGATTTCAGCCATGACAACAGGAGACAACACCATGACCATCCCCCGCCGCCGCTTTCTGGCCGCTACCTGTGCCCTGGGCATTGCCGCGCCCTTCTCGCCGGCCCGCGCGGCCAGCGACTACCCCACGCGCCCGATCGAGCTGATCGTGCCCGTGGCGGCCGGCGGTGGCACCGATCTGGTGGGCCGTGCCTTTGCCGAATCGGTCAAGAAATACCTGCCGCAACAGCCCGTGGTGGTAACCAACAAGCCCGGGGCCAGCGGGGCCATCGGCACCGCCGAGCTCATCAATGCCAAGCCCGACGGCTACAAGCTGGGCATCATCATCTGCGAGCTCACCATCATCCCCAACCTCGGCATCACCAAGCACACCGCCTCCGACCTGCGCCCCATCGCCCGCCTGAACGCCGACCCCGCAGCCATCACCGTGCGCGCCGATGCGCCCTGGCAGACGGTGGACGAGTTCCTGGCAGATGCACGCCGACGCAAGGACCCGATCGCCATCGGCAACGCCGGGGTGGGCTCGATCTGGCACATGGCCGCGGCCGCACTGGGCGACAAGACCGGCATCAGCTTCAACCACGTGCCTTTTCTGGGCGCGGCCCCGGCCGCCGTGGCCTTGCTGGGCGGGCATGTCGATGCGCTCACCGTCAGCCCGGGCGAGGTGGCCCAGCATGTGGCGGCCGGCAAGATGCGCACCCTGGCCGTGATGGCCGAGCAGCGCGTGGCTTCGGCCCTGTTCGAGAAAGTGCCCACCCTCAAGGAGCGCGGGGTGGACCTGTCGGTGCAGGTCTGGCGCGGCCTGGGGGCGCCCAAGGCCCTGCCCCAGGACCTGGCCGATCTGTGGGCCGACGTGGCCCGCAAGGCCGCTGACGACGCGGTGTTTCGCGATGCCCTGCTCAAGGCCAACCTGGGCTGGGCCTATGCCGACGGGCCCAGCTTCCAGGCGGCCATCGACAAGGACCGGGCCTTCTACAAAGACCTGGTGCCCAAGCTCAACATCCCCAAGGCCTGAGCGTCGTCAAACTGCTGCGTGGCGCTCGCGCTGCTGGGCCAGCCAGCCCGGCACGGCGGCCTTGTTGCAGCGTTGCAGGCTGCTCAGCAAGGCGTGGTCGGCCTGCAGTTGCCAGCGCTGCTGCAGTTGCTGCTGCAGGTGGGCCAGCAGCGAGGCAGCCATTTCGGCATCGGCCAGCGCCCGGTGGGCCCGGCCGGCTGGCGGCAGGCCCAGGAACGAGATCAGCGAGCCCAGCTTGTGGCTGGGCGCCTGCGGGATCAGACGGCGCGACAGCAGCACCGTGCAGGCATAGGGCTGCGGTGCACTCAGGCCGGCGCGGGCCAGTTCGGCCACCCAGAACTTGCGGTCAAAGGCCGCGTTGTGGGCCACCATGGGCGCATCGCCCACAAAGCGGCTGGCCTCGCCCATCACCTGCTCGGCCCGCGGCGCTGTGGCCACCATGGCGTTGGTGATGCCGGTGAGCTGGGTGATGAAGGACGGGATGCGCACCCCCGCATTCATCAGGCTCTGAAAACGGTCCACCACCCGCCCCTGCTCCAGCAGCACGATGGCCACCTCGGTGGCACGTGCGCCCTGTTCCGGCGAGACGCCCGTGGTTTCGAAGTCGATGACGGCAATGGTGGGCATGAAGCTGGGGACAGAGGCTGAAAATTTGCTGAGGTTGCAGTCCAGCTCAAGCAGGCTTGGACAGGGTTGGGCGCATTGCTGGCACGGTCGCCGCAGGCGACCGCGAAGGCCACTCACTGGGCATTTCTTCGGTTCACATCCTGGCTCTGGTAGTAACGCGCCTTGGCGGCATACATCGCCTGGTCAGCGCGTGACACCGCGGCATCGAGCGACTCGCCGTCCTGGCAGGTGGCGCTGCCCATCGACAGGGTCAGCGGCTGGCCCGGGTAGAACTGGTTGTTCATCTCGAGCAGCGACTGGATGCGTTCCTGCACGGCCGCAGCGGCCCGCGCATCGGATGCCGGCAGCAGCAGGGCAAATTCGTCGCCCCCGATGCGTGCCGCGCAGGCCGGTGCATCCACCGCCTTGCCCAGCACCTCGCCGGCGCGGCGCAGCATGGCGTCGCCCGCGGCATGGCCTTCTTCGTCATTGACGCGCTTGAGCCCGTTGAGGTCGACGATCAGCACGCTGACCGGCCAGGGCCCGCGGCGGGCCAGGCGATTGAGCTCGTCGGCATAGAAGGCGCGGTTGCGCAGCCGGGTCAGCACATCGTGCTTGCCCAGGTATTCCAGGTAGGCCTCGGCCTTCTTGCGGGCGGTGATGTCCACCAGCGACACCAGCACCAGGCTCCAGTCGTTCTCATGGCCTTCCAGCACCGAGAACTGCATGTGGATGTGCAGCTTGTCGCCGTTGAGCGTGTAGTTGGTCACCTCGCGGTGCTGCACCAGCTTGTTCTGCCACAGGTCAATCAGTTGGTCGGAGAAGGAATCCACCATCTCGCCGCGGAACAACTGGTCGAGCCGGCTCAGCAGCTCGCCCTTGGATTGGGCCCCGAACATGCCCAGCGTGAGCTGGTTCACGTCCACCACCCGGATTTCCTGCATGCAGCGGGTCACGAACTCGGGGTGCACCCGGATGAAGGTGGGGAAGTCGGTGATGCCCTGGCGCCGCGCCTCGTCCAGCAGCTGCTTGACGGCGCTGAAGTCTTCCACCCACAGCGACACCGGCGAGTGCTCGAACAGATCGCGCGCGTAATGCTCGCTGTTGGCCAGGCGCTGCAGGTTGCGGGTGGTGTCGGTCACGTCTTCCAGCGACACCATCACGCGGTCCCATTCGGCCTCGTGGCCCTGCAGGATGCGGGCGCGCACCAGCACGTCGAGGCGGCGCCCGTCGAGCGTGTAGTTGACGGTCTGGTTGACGAACTCGTGCTGGCCGTTCCACAGCTGCGACCACTCGGCCACCACCTGCGGAAACATGTCGTCGCGAAACACCTGGCCCAGGTTGGCCAGCAGGTGGTCCGCATCGCTGGCACCGAACAGGCTCAGGGTCTTGGCATTCACACGCAGCACCCGGATGCAGGCTGTGCCTTCGGCCACCTGTTCGGGGTGTTGGGCCAGGTGAGCTGCCAGGTCCTGCACGCCCTGGCTGCGCAGGCGGTCGAAGAAGCGCTTGAGCTCGCTGAAATCCTCCAGCCACAGGGAGACCGGGGCCAGCTCGAAGATGCTCTCGAAATCTGTGGGCGCGGCGGAGGGTGTCAGGTGGCTCATCGCAGTGGGGTCGGACGCGGGTGGCGCCCTCGGAAAATGGGGTGCTGGCAGTTTAGCGGAGCCCTGTGAAGCCGGGGTGGCAGGCGTGGCCGGGGTTGGCACAGGCTGTTGCCCCGTGCCCGCCCCATGGGCTCACTGGGCGGCGCGGGCGCGGCGTGCTCGAACGGCCTCAGCCAGGCCTTGCAGCACCGGCAGCGTCTGGGCCATGCTGATGCAGGCATCGGTCACCGACACACCGTGCTGCAGAGGCTGGCCGGGCACGATGTCCTGGCGGCCTTCTTCCAGGTGGCTTTCGATCATCAGGCCGGTGATGCGCGTGTCACCGGCGGCGATCTGGCGGGCCACCTCGGCGGCCACCTCGATCTGGCGGCGGTGCTGCTTGCTGCTGTTGGCGTGCGACACGTCGATCATCACCTGCTCGCGCAGGCCGGCCGACTTGAGCAGGGCGCAGGCCGCGTCCACATCGGCGGCGCTGTAGTTGGGCTGCTTGCCACCGCGCAGGATCACGTGGCAGTCCTGGTTGCCGCGGGTCTCGAAGATGGCCGACTGGCCCATCTTGGTCATGCCCATGAAGGCGTGCGAGGCCTGGGCGGCCTGGATGGCATCGGCCGCCACCTTCAGCCCGCCATCGGTGCCGTTCTTGAAGCCCACCGGGCAGCTCAGGCCGCTGGCCAGCTGGCGGTGGCTCTGGCTCTCGGTGGTGCGCGCACCAATCGCGCCCCAACTGACCAGGTCGCTGATGAATTGCGGGCTCAGCAGGTCGAGGAACTCGGTGCCCACCGGCAGGCCCAGTGCCAGCACGTCCAGCAGCAGCTGGCGCGCCAGCTCCAGCCCTTCGTTGATGGCGAAGCTGCCGTCCAGGTGCGGGTCGTTGATGTAGCCCTTCCAGCCCACGGTGGTGCGCGGCTTCTCGAAGTACACCCGCATCACGATCAGCAGGTCGGCGGCCAGTGCATCGGCTTGCTGCTTCAGCTGGCGGGCGTATTCCATGGCCTGCGCGTGGTCGTGGATCGAGCACGGGCCCACCACCACCACCAGGCGATCGTCCGCACCGTGCAGCACGCGCGAGATGGCGCTGCGGCTGTGCTCCACCAGTGCCTGGGCCGAGGCGGGCGTGGGCAGCCACTCCTGCAGCAAGGCGGGCGTGATCAGCGGGCGCACCGCGCGGATGCGGGTGTCGTCGATGCGGGTGGTGTCGTGGGTGTGGTCGGGCGAGGCGGCCGAGGCGCGAACGTGGGCAGTCATGGTGGGGGGCGATATGGGGTTGTCAGAGGCAGGGCTGGGCTCAGGCCTTCTTGAGGAAGACCGACTTCAGCATGAACTGGCCCTGGTCGGTCTTGCAGTCCACGTCGTGGTCGCCGTTGTCGTGCACCAGGCGGATGCTCTTGACCTTGGTGCCTTTCTTCAGCACGGTGGAGCTGCCCTTGACCTTCAGGTCCTTGATCAGCAGCACGGCGTCGCCGTCGGCCAGGGGCTGGCCATTGGCGTCACGGATCACGCCGTCGCCCGCGGGCTGCTCGTCGTCGCTGGCTTCGGCCTGGGCCGGCCACTCGAAGGCGCAATCGGGGCAGATGAACTGGTCGCCGTCGGCGTAGGTGTTTTCAAGCCCGCATTGGGGGCAGGCGGGCGGGGTGGTACTCATGGTGCGGCAGTCCGGGGAAGCAATGAAAGCCCGATAGTTTAGGCCCCCGGCCTCAATGCCTGGGGTGAGGCGGGGTGTGGGGCCGGTTGTGAGGCCGAGTATCGGAGCGGCTGGTGGCCGTTGCGGGGTGCTCGGTTTCCAGCAGCGCAAAGTCGATGAACCCGCGCTCCACATCGGTGTGTTTGAGCTCCACGCGCAGCAACTGGCCCACGCGCAGCGGGGGTAGCCGCCCGATCAGGCGCCCCTCCACCGGTGGCGACAGCAGCCGCACCCAGGTGGCCGAGGCCTCGGCGCCGGTCACCAGCGCGTCGAACGATTGGCCCACAAAGCGCTCCAGGTACAGCGCGGCCTCGCACTTGCGCAGCTTGCGCTCCACCTTGCGCGAGGCGTCTTCCTGGCGCGTGCAGTGCTGGGCCAGGGCCTGCAGCTCGGCGTCGCTGTAGGGCATGGGCTGCTGGGCCAGGGCGGCTTTCACCATGCGCTGGGTGATCAGGTCCGGAAAGCGGCGGTTCGGCGCGGTGGAGTGGGTGTAGTCGCGCAGCGCCAACCCGAAGTGGCCCAGCGGGCGCTGGCCTGCCTGCTCCACCACATACTCGCCCGAGCCCATCAGCTTCACGATGACCAGTGAGAGATCGGGAAAGCGCAAGGGGTCGGCCGTGTGGCGGCGTGCCAAAAAGGCCTCGAGCGCGCGCGAGTCGGGGCTGCCCGGCAAGGTTTCGCCATACTGGGCCGCCACCTCGACAATGCGCATCCAGCGTTCGGGCGAACGCACCACCCGGCGCAGCGAGCGCCCGCTGTGGCGTGCCAGAAAGTGGGCGGTGCAGGTGTTGGTGGCGATCATCAGTTCTTCGATCAACTGGCGTGCGCGGTTCTGCACCTGCTGCTCGATGCCCACCAGCTGCGGGCCGTCAAACACGGCCCGGGGCTGGAAGGTCTCCAGCGCCAGCGAGCCCTGGGCATGCCGGGCGCGGCGCAGGGTCTGGGCCACCTGGTCTTGCAGGCGCAGTTGCTGCTCCATGCCGCTCACCCGGGCAGCGGCCTCGGGCAGCGGGCCCTGCCCCTCCAGCCAGGCGGCCACCGCGTCATAGGCCAGCTTGGCCTGGTTGTGTACCCGTGCGCGGTACAGGCGCACGCTGTGCAGGCTGGCGTCGGCCTGGATCACCATCTCGGTCACCACGGCCAGCCGGTCCACCTCGGGGTTGAGCGAGCTCAGGTCGTAGCACAGCGCCTCGGGCAGCATCGGGAAAATCCGCGCCGAGGTGTAGACCGAGGTGGTGTTGAAGCAGGCATGCTCGTCGATGGCCGAACCCTTGGGCACCACGCTGTCCACATCGGCAATCGCCACCCACACGCGGGTGGCGCCATCCGGCAGGGCCTCGGCCACGGTGAGCTGGTCCAGGTCACGCGAATCGTCGTTGTCGATCGAGCACCACAGCAAGGCGCGCAGATCGGGCAAGGCCTCATCGGGCCCCGCCGGGGCCTGCCGGATCGCGTCGACCTGGCGCTGCACAGCCGGTGAGAACTCGGGCTGCAGGCCCCGTTCGGTCATGCTGGCGGTGGCGATGCGTTGCAGGTCGGCGTAGCGGCCGGGCCGGTGGGCAGAGGGAGCAGACATGGGGCACGGTGGCCGGGGCAGACCCCGGCAGATAGGGAGACAAGCCATTTTGCAGCAAGCCTGCGGGGCGGATGTTGCGGGTGGCGACAGCGGCGCATCGGCCCGGGCTGTTAGAGTTTTGTGCTTCAAGCGGCGCCCATCCCGGCGGCCGTCCCTGACCTGACCGCACATGACCGCACACCCCAGCGCTTCGCCCTCCGCCCCCTCCTCCGCCCCCGCCGCGCCGCGCCACCCTGGCGCGCCGGCACCGGGGCCCGCCAAGCCCCTGTGGCAGGTGTTCCTGGGCTTTCTCGGGCCCATGTTGCTGAGCAACATCCTGCAGGCGCTGTCGGGCACCATCAACAACATCTACATCGGCCAGATCCTGGGCGTGCAGGCCATGGCGGCGGTGTCGGGTTTCTTTCCGGTGGCCTTTTTCTGCGTGTCGTTCATCATCGGCCTGGGCGCGGGCTCGTCGGTGCTGATCGGGCAGGCCTGGGGTGCGCGCGACACCGGGCGGGTCAAGGCCGTGGCCGGCACGGCGCTGTGCGTGGCCTTGTTGCTGGGCCTGGCGGTGGCCCTGGTGGGGGGCAGCTTCACCCCGGCGCTGATGCGGGCCCTGGGCACGCCGGCCAACATCCTCGATGAGGCCACGGCCTATGCGCGCATCGTGCTGCTCAATATGCCGCTGATGTTCCTGTTCCTGCTGTCCACCGCCATGCTGCGCGGCGTCAGCGACACCGTCACTCCCCTCAAGGCCCTGGTGCTGTCCACCGTGCTGGGCCTGGTGTTCACGCCGGCCTTCATCCTGGGCTGGGCGGGCCTGCCCCGCATGGGCGTGGCCAGTGGCGCTCTGGCCTCGGTGCTGTCCACCGCTTGTGCGCTGCTGTGGCTGGGCTGGCACCTGCGCCGGCGCCTGCACCCGCTGGCACCCGATGCCACTTTGCTGCGCCACCTGCGCATCGAGCCCCGGCTGCTGGCCACGGTGCTGCGCATCGGCGTGCCCACGGGCTTGCAGATGATCGTCATCTCGCTGGCCGAGCTGGCCTTGCTGTCGCTGGTCAACGGCTTTGGCTCCGACGCCACGGCGGCCTATGGTGCGGTGAACCAGATCGTGGCCTATGTGCAGTTCCCGGCCATCTCGATCGCCATCACCGCCTCCATCCTGGGTGCCCAGGCGATTGGCGCCGGGCGCAGCGAGCGCCTGGGCGACATCGCGCGCACCGGGCTCTTGATGAACCTGGTGCTCACCGGGGCGCTGGTCACCGTGGCCTACCTGTTCTCGCGCGCCGTGATCGGGTTCTTCATCACCAGTGCCCCGGTGCTGGAGCTGGCCCAGAACCTGTTGCACATCATGCTGTGGAGCAGCGTGATCTTCGGCATGGCCAGCGTGCTGTCCGGCGTGATGCGGGCCAGCGGGTCGGTGCTCGCGCCCACGGCCATCTCGATCTTCTGCATCCTGGGGGTCGAGGTGCCAGTGGCGGTGCTGATGAGCCGCCACATCGGTATCGAAGGCGTGTGGGTGGCCTACCCGGTGGCCTTCATGGCCATGCTGCTGCTGCAGAGCCTGTACTACCGACTGGTATGGCGGCGCCGCCCGATCCGCAAGCTGGTGTGACAGGCCTCGGGCCTCGCAGACGTCAAGGCCTCACAGCGTGGCCCCATAGCGCACCGCCGCCATGGCAAAGGCGAACACCAGCCCCTGCATGAAGCGGTTGCGCACCGGCACCGGCGAGCCGCGTTGGGCACGCCAGTGGCCGATCCACGCCAGCACCGCGCCCGACAGCAAGGGCGACAGCACCAGGTTGGCCAGGCGCAGGCCCTTGCTCGGCAGCAGCGAGTGCGGCAGCCACAGCAGGCTCAAGGCGCCGACCGCCAGGCCCAGCAAGGCATAGCCCAGCAGGGTGAACAGGGGGTGCGGCGGGCGACGGCGCTCGGCGGGGCGCGTCAGGTGCACGCCCCACTCGGCCAGCAGCTCGCCCAGCACCTGCAGCAAGACCTCGCCGAACAGTTCAAACAGCAACTCGAACAGGAATTCCATGGTGGCATTCTCGCCTGAGAGCCTGGCGTGTCAGGTGCTGCGCTGGCCCTGCCAGCGGCGAGCCAGGGCGGCGATGTCGGCCGGGCCCAGCCGCTCGGTGGTGTCCACCGACAGCACCCAGGGCTGTTCGTCGGCCTCGGGCCCGCCGGGGCCTCTGAGCTGGCTTTGCAGCACCTCGGGCGTGGCCTCCGAGGCATCGTCGCCACGGGCCTGACGGGCCTCGATGCGCGAGCGCATCAGCGCCGGGTCACAGTGGCAATGCAGCACGGCGAAAGGCAGGCCCAGTGAGTGGGCCAGGGCCTGGAAGCGATCGCGTTCGCCGCGCCGCAAAAAGGCGGCATCCACCACCACGGGCCAGCCCGCACGCAGGGCCGCGGCCGCCTGTTCATGCAGGCGCTCAAAGGTGTGCCGCGTGGCCTCGGGCGTGTACAGCGACAGGCCCAGGGCTTCGGAACGCTGCAGCGCCTGCAGGCCGAACAGGCGCTTGCGCTCCACATCCGAGCGCAGGCGCACCGCCCCGGTGGCCTGCAGCAACTGGGCGGCCACCGTGGATTTGCCCGAGCCCGACAGGCCCAGCGTGATCAGCAGGCGCGGCCCGCCGGGTGGGCCCAGGCTCAGGGCGTGTGCGCAGGCCAGGTAGTCGGGGGCGCCCGCTTGGGGCGGGCTCAGCATGGCCACCAGGGCACGCACCAGCGCGCGGTACACCTCGTAGAAGCGCAGCACGGCCAGGCCGGCAAAGTCGCCGGTCTGTTGCAGGTAGGGGTCCAGCACGCCCGCCGCCAGGTCGGGGCGGCCATGGGCGTGCAGGTCCATGGTCAGAAAGCCCAGGTCGCTCATCCCATCGATCCAGCGCAGGGCCGGGTCGAACTCGATGCAGTCGAAGCCGGTGGCGCCGCTCTCGGTCAGCACGCAGTTGTTCAGGTGCAGGTCGCCATGGCCCTCGCGCACCCAGCCCTGCTCCAGCCGGGCCTGCCAGACCGGGGCCAGCACCCGGGCCTGTGCCTGCATCCACTCGCGCAGCGCGGCCACGGGGCCCTCGCCCAGGGCGCCCTGCAACTGCGCCAGCACCTTCAGGGCCGCCTGCTCGATCTGCCGGGGCTGGCCCCAGCCCTGCCCGGGCTGGGCCACGGCCGCCTGCTGATGGAAGCGGCCCACACGCTGCGCCAGCCCCTGCAGCTCGTCGGCGCTCAGCACCCCCGCGGCCAGCCGCTCGCTGAGCAGGGCGCCCGGGGCAAAGCGGCGCATGTGCACGGCGTAGTCGATGGCCGGGCCCTGGCCCCCCAACGCTGGGGCTTCGGGGGTGCCGGTGATGGCCTGCACGCCCAGGTACAGCTGGGGCGCCAGGCGCTGGTTCAGGCGCTGTTCCTCTTCACAAAAGTGGCGGCGCAGCGCCAGGGTGCTGAAGTCCACAAAGGGCAGCCGCACCGGCTTCTTGAGTTTGTAGGCCTGTTCGCCGGCCAGCAGCACCCAGGAGATGTGGGTTTCGATCAGGCGCACGGGCTGGCCCGTGCTGGCCTGTAGCTGGGCTTGCAGGGCATGGATCAGCACGGCATCCGCGCCGGGTTGGCTGGGTGGGCCAGGGGGGCTGCTGGGGTTCATGGGGCCCCAGTGTGCCGCACCGCGCCGTGGCTGGCTTGACCTGGGGCAAGCAGGCCCGGCGGGTCCGTGCCGGCTCAGTCCATGGGCGCCCGGGTGAACACGTCCAGGGTTTCGGCCCAGTCGGTGAAACCGGCCAGTTGGGGGCAGCGTGCGGCGCTCAGCTGCCCAGGCAGCATTCTTTGCGCAAACGACCAGGCCACGGCGGCACTCACGCCGGCCTGGGTCAGGCGTTGGGCCTGCCGGGGCCAGGGGGTGCGGGCCAGTTCGGTCTCGAGCGCATCGAAGGCGGCCTCGGCCTGGCCGCGCACCCGCTCCAGCCAGGGGGCGTGTTGCTTCTCGGGCGGGCGCAGCTGCAGCTCGTAGACGATCTGCACCGTTTTTTCGCAGGCGGCCAGGGCCAGCCCGGTGGCGCGCAGGGCCTGCAGCCGGGCGGCGCCCGGGGCGGGCCAAAGACTGGTGCTTGCCAGCGATTCGAGGTGCTCCAGAATCAGCCCCGACTCCATCAGCACCGTGCCGTCGTCACACACCAGGGTGGGGGCCTTGACCACCGGGTTGATGGCCGAGAATTCGGCGTACTGCCTGAACACCGACACCGGCCGGTGTTCAAAGGGCAGGCCCAGCCAGTGCATCGATACCGCGACGCGGCGAACATAGGGCGAATCCAGCATGCCAATCAATTGCATCATCAAGTCCTGTGGCGTAAAGATGCTGACGATAGGCCGCAGTCGCCGGCCCCGGAATGGGCAGGCATCGGAAATCAAGCCCTGGCACCGATGCTTCATCGGTAGCGCCGGGCCCACCTGAAAGCGTGCATGAAACTAGACCCGAAAGACCTTCAGATCCTGCAAGCCCTGCAACGTGACGCGCGCCAGAGCCTGGCCGCGCTGGGCAAGCGCATCGGGCTGTCGCAGCCTGCCATGAGCGAGCGCGTGCGCAAGCTCGAAGACGCCGGCGTCATCGAGGGCTACGGCGCCCGGGTCAATCTGCGGGCCCTGGGCGTGGGGCTGCAGGCCATCATCCGCATCGAGACCACGCACGCCTTCATCGCCCGGTACGTGGCCTTGTTCGAGTCGATGGACGAGGTGCTGGAGGCCGATCGCGTGACCGGCGAAGACTGCTTCATCGTGCGCTGCGCCATCGCCGAGCCTGCCGACCTGCAGCGGGTGGTGGACACCCTCGCCGCCCATGGCAGCGTCACCACCTCGCTGGTGTTGTCGAGCCCGGTGCGCAAGGTGGTGACGGTGCAGGCAGCACAGGTGGCGCGCCGCCAGGGTCCCCTACCAACTGGCCGGTAAAACCCCCAGCAGCGAGACCATCGCATACAGACCGCTGAACACAAAGGTGGCAATGATCAGCCCTTGCACGCTGCGGTGGGCATACCAGCCGCACACGAATGTCGGCGTGTTGTCTCCTCGGCGGCGTGCCACGTTCAGCAACAGGACCGGGATGATGCCCATCAACACACCGCCAAAGGTTCCCGCAAAATACAGGGCGTTGACGAAGCTGCCCACCCCTGAGTAAGCCAGCGCAAAGGGCGGCAGTGCCACGGCGCACAGCACGGCCAGACGGCGCAGCTTCTGTTGCTCGCTGCCCAGTCGGAAATGGTCAAAGATGTTCGTGAACAGGCAGCCCCCCAAGCCCCAATAGGAGGTCAGCATGGCCAGCAGCGCGAAGATGTTGGCCACGTAATAGGCCCATTGGCCCAGGGCCCTGCCCCAGCTCAAGGTAGCGACCTGACTCAGCTCTTGATTGCCGACCAGCGCAATCACTGAAGCAGGAATAGCGGCCACCATCACGAAGGTGAGCCCCATGCCGATGGTGATCAAACGCGGCAATCGATGAGGCGTTTCGAGGTTGCCGCGCACCAGTTCAGGCACCAGAAACTGAGCCCCAAAAACGAACACAGCCAGGTTGAACACCGGCACCACGTACTGCCATTGGCTGAGCCACAGCTTGCTGATCTCGGTGTTCTGGTTGACCGCTGTGGCAGCGATCAAGGCCAGGATGATCGCCACCATGCACAGGCTGATCACCTTGTTCCCCGCGCCCAGCACTTTCAGCCCCAAGTACAGCACGGCCACCGAGGGCACGATGAACAACACGCTGCCCCACTCCATGGTCATGCCATAGCCACCCAGCAGGTCGAGCATGATGCTGCCGCTGCCCGCCATGTAGGCCGTGAGCGCGCCAAAGCTGTTGGCGGCCACTGCCAAAAATATCAGCCAGCCCCCCAGGCCCCCCAGGTAGCGTTGCGCCAGCCCGCTGAGCTGGTGGTTGCCGCGCGAGCGCAGGGCCACCTCGGTCAGGTAGAGCATCGTGATGGTGCAGATCACGCAGGTCAGAGCCAGGCACAGCAGCAAAGGCAGGTAGCCGGTCTTGCGGGCGGCGTAGGCCATGCCCAAAACCCCCGCGCCGATGTTGGTGCCAAAAATGATGCCGATGGTCTCCAGGCGGCTGATCGGCAGGGCCAGAAGACCCGAGTCGGTGTGGGCTGAGCCTGGGCGGGCGGGTGTATTCATGGGGTCTCCGAATGCGGACAAGGATTCACGTTGGGGAGGGTGGATCGGGCCGGGTGGTACCGGTGGGGGCCAGGCCGGCCGGGGCCAGACGGCTCAGTTGGCGCGCCAGCCAAGTTGCTGGCTGGCCCAAGTCGTCGGCCAGGTCCATTTGGCCCACTGCGTGACGCACCAGTCGTCCACCCCAATAGCGCATGGGCTCAGGAGGGAAATCGCGTCGCAGGGGCTTCACCAAGCCGCAGCGGGCCCATTCGTTGTCCAGCCTCAGGGCCAGCGCAGCCAGGATCTTGCCGCCCAGCATCGAAGGTCCCACACCGTTGCCCGAGTAGCCGATGGCGTAAAAGACGTGCGGCGCATGGGGCAAGGCGCCAAAGTGCGGCAGCCCGTTGCGGGTGCGGTCAATGGGGCCTGTCCAGTGGGTGGCAATGTCGCCTTTTTGTACCGCTGGGTAGATTCGCTGAAGGTGAGCGATGACGGTGTCCGCCATCTGGGATGGCCCATCGAGCTGCGTGCCCAGGTTCCCGCCAAAGATCAGGTCTTCACTGCCCCCGCCCTTGCCGAAGACGAGGCAGCCCTCGGGCGTGGTTCGGTAGTAATGCACCAGCATGCGGCAATCCGAGATGGTCATGCCGTTGTGCCAGCCGATGTGGTGCAGCAAGCTGGGCATGGGGCGGGTCATTACCACGTCGCTCGAGACCAGCACGAAAGCCTTGCGCAGTTCGGCAAACTGAGCCGACCAGGCGTTCATGGCCAGAATCACCCGGCTGGCCTGCACCCTGCCTTGGGCGCAATGCACTATCGCGGGCTGGTCGCGCTGCAGGCGCAACATGGGCGAGTGTTCGAAGATCTTGACCCCCAGGCCCAAGGCATGGCGCATCAAGCCACGGGCTAGCTTGGCGGGTTGCACCGAGGCCGAAACCGCTTCATACACGCCTGCCAGGTGCTGCGCTGATCCGCTGCGTTGCGCCACTTGGTCAGCCGCCAGTTGTTCAAACGGGTGTTGATTCAGCGACGCCAGGGTGTTCACGGTGCTCTCCCAGGCACCGATCTGGGCGTTTGAAGTGGCGGCCCAAAGCCAGCCATCCAGCCGCATCTCGGCATCGATGCCGTGGCGCAGGCAAAAGGCCTGCAGGTCCAGAATGGCCAGCGAGGATTGTTGGCACAAGCGCAGTGCTTCGTCGTGACCGCACATCTTGGCCAGGGATTCAAACTTCGCCCACAAGCTGAGCACGAAGCCGCCGTTGCGGCCGCTGGCACCGCTGCCGCACAGCTCGCGCTCAATCAGAACGACCTCGGCATCGGGGCGGGCCGTCTTGATCTCGATGGCGCTCCAGAGGCCGGTGAAGCCGCCTCCGACGATGCAGACATCGGCCTGCAAATCGTGTTTCAAGGTTCTTGGCGGGCCTGGATTTTCCGCGTCAAGGGCTTCGGCAAGCCAGCCACTGAGCCGGTGGCTGGAGTTGGCTTCTGAGGGCATGGACAACTCCTGATGGGGTGGTTCAGTGCGTCAGCTTTGCGGGTCGGTCTGGCAGGGCTTTGACCTTCCGCTCGGGCGCTTGACGCGGTCTGAACTGACCACGTTAAGGGGAGTCCCCAGGTTTGGGGGGCAAGAGTCAGGATGCCTTTTGTAAGTGCTGTGACGGTCCGCAGCGGCGGTGCTGAGCAAGTGCTCAAAGGGTGCTGATGGCTGGGTGTCTGGGCTTGCGGGCTCAGTCCTTGAGGCCCCACCAGGCGGGCAGCAGGCGGCGCACCTCGGGCCGGGCAAAGCGGTCGTCCAGCAGGTGGATCACGCCCTCGTCGCTGGGGCCACGGATCACCCGCCCGGCGGCCTGCACCACTTTCTGCAGGCCGGGGTAGAGGTAGGTGTAGTCGTAGCCGGCGCCGAACTGGGCCTGCAGCCGGCGGCGGATTTCTTCATTGACCGGGTTGAGTTGGGGCAGGCCCAGGGTGGCCACAAAGGCACCGATCAGGCGCCGGCCCGGCAGGTCGATGCCCTCGGCAAAGGCGCCGCCGAGCACCGCGAAACCGATGCCCTGGCCCTCGTCCTGGAAGCGCGCCAGAAAACCCTGTTGCTCGGCTTCGCTCATGCCGCGCGACTGGCTCCAGCAAGGCAGTTCGGGGTGGCGCTGGGCCAGACGCGCTGCGGCCTGCTGCAGGTAGTCATGGCTGCTGAAAAAAGCCAGGTAGTTGCCGGGCCGGGCCTGGTACTGCGCGGCCATCCGGTCCACCAGCGGGTCCAGCGAGTCGGCGCGGTGCTGGAAGCGGGTGGACAGGTTGCGCGCCGTGTGCACCTGCAGCTGGGCCGCCTGGAAGGGTGACTCGACCTCGATGCAGGCGGTGTTGTCGGGCAGGCCCAGCAGGTCGGCGTGGTAGTGCATGGGCTGCAGCGTGGCCGAGAACAGGGTGCAGCTGTGGGCGCTGGCAAAACGGGCGCGCAGAAAGTGCGCCGGCACCAGGTTGCGCAGGCACAGCAGCGATTGCCCGGGGACGGGGACGGGGGCGGTGGCCGGGCCAGGGCTGACATCCACCATCGAATGCGGGCCGAACTGTTCCAGCAGGCGCCCCAGTTGCAGGGCTTCGAACTGGAAGTCGAGCAGGGCCGGGTCGTTGTCGGTGGGGTGTTCGGCCTGGTGCTCGGCCAGGGTGCTGAGGGCCTGCTGCAGCGCGGCCAGCAGCTTGGGCGGAAACTGCTCGTGCACCTGGTAGTGCGGGCCCTGGGCCTTGTCGTGCGCCACCCAGGCACGGCCCACCCGGGCCAGCGCCTGGCGCACGGGCTGCGACTGCTGGGCGGTGGGGCTCTGGCGCGCCCGGGCCAGGTGCTCGGGGCGCAGCGCCACGCTGTACATGCTGCGGGCCCGCTCCAGCAGGTTGTGGGCTTCGTCCACCAGCAGGGCCACGCGCCAGTCGTTGGCCTGGGTCAGGCCGTGCAGCAGCCCTCCCGCATCGAAGTAGTGGTGGTAGTCGCCCACCACCACATCGGCCCAGCGCGCCAGTTCCTGGCCCAGGTAGTAGGGGCAGACCTGGTGCTGCAGGGCCACGGCGCGAAGGCGGGCCTGGTCGAGTGGGGCCGGGTCAGCGGGGGCGCTGCCGTCGAGGTGGGGGCTGCCGTCCGGGTGGGGGCTGCCGCCCAGGGCCGCGCTGCGGGCCGCGGGCAGGCGGTCGTAAAAGCCCTGGGCCAGCGGGCAGGATTCGCCGTGGCAGGCGCGGTCGGGGTGTTCGCAGGCCTTGTCGCGGGCCACCAGCTCGAGCACCCGCAGCGGCCAGCCCGGGGCGCCCGCCAGGCGCCGCAAAGCGGCCAGGGCCAGCGGCCGGCCCGAGGTCTTGGCGCTCAGAAAGAACAGCTTGTCGAGCTGCTGCCCGGGCGCGGCCTTGAGCAGCGGGAACAGCGTGCCCACCGTCTTGCCGATGCCGGTGGGCGCCTGCGCCAGCAGGCAGCGACCGCTGCGCGCAGCCTTGTACACCGCCTCGGCCAGGGGGCGCTGGCCGGTGCGGAAATCGGGGTGCGGAAAGACCAGCGCCCGCAGGGCCGCGTCGCGGGCTTGGCGATGCGCCTGTTGCGCCTGGGCCCAGGCCAGAAAGCGGGCGCACTGGGCTTCGAAATGGGCCTGCAGTTCAGTGGCGCTGCAGTGCCGGGTGAACACGGTCTCTTGTTCGGTGCCCACGTCCAGGTAGACCAGGGCCAGTTCGAGCTGGTCCCGGCCCTGCTGCTGGCACAGCAGCCAGCCGTAGACCAGGGCTTGCGCCCAGTGCAACAGGCGCTGGGCGGGGTTTTGCCGCTCCAGCGAGCCCTTGTGGGTCTTGACCTCGTCGAGCCGGCCGAGTTCGGCGTCAAAGCCATCGGCGCGGCCACGCACCCGCAGCTGCCCCTGGTACACGCCGCTGAGGCTGAGTTCGGCCTGGTAGGCCGGGCCACGCCGGCGCGCCACCAGGGCGTGGCCGGCCATGCCCTCGAGCGCGCTGGGTGCGGGGGTGAAGCGCAGGTCGAGGTCGCCTTGCTTGGCGGTGAACTCGCACAGCTCGCGCACGGCCACGGTGTAGACCCTGGGCCCTTCTGTCTGGGGCACTGCCTGGGTCGCTGTCGGGGCGGCGTCGGCGGTCACACCAGCTCCTGGCTCTGGCTCGGGTCTTCGCCCAGGCGGGTCTGCAGCTCGTCGCCTTCGCGGCGCAGCGGGGTGGCCTTGGACAGGGCCAGCCACACAGGAAAGGGCAGCGTGCAGCGCGTGTGGCGGGCGGCGCGCAGCATCTCGAACTGGCCGTCAGCCAGGTTGCCGTGCAGCACCCAGATGCCCAGGTGCTCGGGGATCTCGTTGGGCCGTGCCACCCCGGCCGGAAACACGTAGTAGCAGGCCTCGCTCAGCCACTGGTAGGCCTGGCGCTTGGCGCTGTGGCGCAGGTCGGACAGCAGGTCGGCGCGGCTGAACTTGATCTCATGCACCATGGGCTGCAGGTAGGCCTCGACCGAGGTGTTGCGCACCGAAAACAGGTCGGGCCGGGCCATGCGCCACACATGCGGCACCGGGGCCGGTGCGGGCAGGGCTTCGTCAGGCCAGAGCGATGGCAGCGCACTGGCGGGCGCTGCAGGGGCGGGTTCCGTTTCGGGGGGGGCCTCCTGCAGCGGTGGCTCCGGGGCTGGGGGTTGGCCCGGTGGGTCGATGGCGGCGCGCAGCGAGAGCTCGCGCCACACGATGCGGCCGGTGGCCATCAGGTGTTCGGCAAAGCGTTGTGCCAGGCGGTCGTGTGCACTCAGGGCCCGCAGGCTGCGCTGGCGCGCCTGCGCCAGGGTCTGGATGCCGGCTTCGGTCAGGCGCAGGCATTCATGGCCCTCGGGGCTGGTCTGCATCGATACCAAGCCGGCGGCCAGCAGGTCGATCTCCAGCCCGTCCTTGCTCGGCCAGCCGGCCGAGCGCCAGATCTGCATCAGGCGGGTGCGGTGAAAGCGGGTCAGGGTCAATTCCGTCATGGGTGCGGCGTTGGGCAGGTCGGCGGTCGATGGCTGATTTTATATACAGTATTGGCCGCCGACCATGGGCTGCAGAGGCTGGCCCGGCGGCGCATGGGCCGACCCAGGTCTCCATGACATCCTGATGGCAGGATTGTTGTTGAAATTGAAATTCTTATTTGAATATCCAGCTGTTTTGTTGTGGCGATTGCTTGTCTACAGTCGCGTCATTCGGGGCCAAGCCCAAGGCCGGCCCGGTTTGATCTTCCAACGCCACTGACCGCGAGAACCTGACACCATGAAGCCCACTCAACTCACCGCCCTCTTGTTTGCAGCCCTGGCCGCCGTGGCCAGCGTGTCGGCCCAGGCCGATGTGCGCAGCCGCGCCGAAGTCGAAGCCGAAGCGGTCAAGGCCGCCAAAGATTCGGCCGTGTCGGTCGATTCCAAGTCCAAGGTGGCCCCGGTGCTGAACAGCACCCGCACCCGTGCCGAGGTCGAGGCTGAAGCCATCAAGGCGGCCCGCGATTCGGCCGTGTCGGTGGATTCCAAGTCCAAGGTGGCCCCGGCCCTGCCGAACAGCCGCGACCGCGCTGTGGTGGACGCCGAAGCCGTCAAGGCCGCCAAGGATTCGGCCGTGTCGGTCGACTCCAAGTCCAAGGTGTTCCCGGTGCTGCGCTGAGCCCAGCATCTGCCGCTTGCAAGGCGCGAAAAGGTGAGAAAAGGCGGGCCCTCGGGCCCGCCTTTTTGTCGTCTGCGCCGGCTCAGCCGATGGGGGCGCGCCGGGCCAGGGCCAGGGGGCGCGCATGGCAGCCCTCCAGGTGGTCGTTGACCAGGCCCATGGCCTGCATGAAGGCGTACATGGTGGTGGGGCCGACAAAGCTCCAGCCGCGTTTCTTCAGGTCTTTGGACAGGGCCACCGATTCGGCCGAGGTGGTCAGGCCTTGCAGGCTCAGCGAGGTGATGGTCTCGGGGCGGCTGCCGGCGGGGGGCTCGAAGCGCCAGAAGTAGGCCGCCAGGCTGCCGAACTCGTCGCGCAGCGCTTGGGCACGGCGGGCGTTGTTGAGGGTGGAGGCGATCTTGCCGCGGTGCCGCACGATGCCCGGGTTGAGCAGCAGGCGGGCGATGTCGGCCTCGCCCAGGGCGGCCACGCGGTCGATGTCAAAACCCTCGAAAGCCTGGCGAAAGCCCTCGCGCTTGTTCAGGATGGTCAGCCAGCTCAGCCCGGCCTGAAAGCCCTCCAGGCAGATTTTTTCGAACAAGCGGGTGTCGTCATGCACCGGAAAGCCCCACTCGGTGTCGTGGTAGCGCTGGTACTCCGGGGTGGCGCGGCACCACACGCAGCGCAGGGTCTGGTGCTCGTCCTTGAACAGGCCGGCAGGGGTGGGGCTGAGATCGGGCATGGCGAAGGCGGTGATGGTTGGGGTGGCTGTAAATAATCACAGTATAAAAGCAGGCGACCGGCTTGGGCACCCCTGCGCCGCAGGGGGCTCAACGCAGGGGGCTCAACTCTGCGCCGTCTTGCAGAAGATGCAGTCGCGCGGCGGCTCAGCGCTGGCGGGCTCGGTGTGGCTGCAGCAGTGCTCCAGCCAGGCGCTGACCAGCTTGTAGGCCGACAGGTTGGCGCGTGCGCTGGGCGCGCACAGGTAGTAGCCCAGGGGGCTTTGGTAGCGGTCGCCCAGGGGTTCCACCAGGCTGCCGGCCTGCAGTTCGTCCTCCACCAGGCAGGTGGGCACGATGGCCACGCCAAAGCCCGACACCGCAGCGCGGATGATCAGCGAATACAGGTTGAAGCCCGGCCCGAAGCGGCTGCCCGCGGTGTCGCACTGGTGCGCCTGCAGCCAGTCGTGCCAGGCCAGCGGCACCTCGATGTGCTGCAGCAGCGTGGCGCGCTGCAGGTCTTGCGGGCTGCGCAGCGCCAGGCTGTCGCGCAGTTGCGGGCTGCACACCAGGCTGGTTTCCTGGCCGATCAGGTAGCGCGCGTTGGCGCTGGGCCAGTTGCCGTAGCCGAACTGGATGGCGGCATCGAATTCGTGTGGCACGGCAAAGTCGTGCGCATGTTGGTAGCGCACAAAGTTCAACGTGACCTGGGGCAGGGTGCGCTTGAAGTGGCCCAGGCGCGGAAACAGCCATTGCGCCGCAAACGTGGGCGGCACCGACAGGTTCAGGGCGCCGCCATTGCCGCCATAGGACATCAGTTGGGCCGTGGCCGATTCGAGTGCGGCCATGGCCGGGCGGGTGGCGTTGAGGTAGGTGGCACCGGCCTCGGTCAGCTCCAGCCCGGCGCTTTTGCGCATGAACAGTTTCTGGCCCAGGTAGTCCTCCAGCGAGGCGATGTGGCGGCTGATGGCGCTTTGCGTTACGCACAGGTCCTTGGCCGCCATGGTGAAGGCCTGGTGCTTGGCGGCGGCATGGAAGGCGTTCAGTTCCGAGATGGTGGGGCAGAGTCTTCGCATCGCAGCCTATGAGTAATGGTCATGGAGTGGTGAGATTTTAGGCATTGCAGCCAGGCCCGATTGGCCCGATAAATGCAACATGTTTGGGCACCGGCGGCGGGTTTGCCCAGGGAAAACCCCTGAACCCGCTGCTGACCGCCCCAGTTCAAGGCCAGGGTCTTGCGCCCGAAGCCATGAGTAATTTGTAGTGTCCAACGGATTTTCTGAACGCCCATGACCCACTTGCTGATCGTCAACAGCCATGTTCTGGATGTGCATGCCCTCACGCTGCGCAGCGGCCTCTCGGTGCTGGTCTCGGATGGGCGCATCGCCGCCGTGGGCCCCGACCTCAGCGTGCCCGCAGGCGGCACCACGCTCGATGCCCGGGGCATGACACTGATGCCCGGCCTGATCGACTGCCACGTGCACACGGTGGCCTCGTCGTTCAACCTGGGCGGGGTGGCCCGCCAGCCCAATGTGTTCGTGATGCTGCGTGCCCTGCCCATCATGAAGGCCATGCTCGAGCGCGGCTTCACCTCGGTGCGCGATGCAGGGGGCGCCGACTGGTCGCTGGCCGAAGCGGTGCGCACCGGCCTGGTGCCGGGCCCGCGCCTGTTCACCTCGGGCAAGGCGCTGTCGCAGACCGGTGGCCACGCCGACTTCCGGCCCCGCAATGACGATCTGGACGCCTGCTCGTGCGCCTACAAGCTGGGCAACATCGGGCGCGTGGTGGACGGCGTGGATGCCTGCCGCCTGGCGGTGCGTGAAGAGATTCTCAAGGGGGCCAGCCAGATCAAGGTGATGGCCTCGGGCGGCGTGGCCTCGCCCAACGACCCGATCGGCAACCTGGGCTACTCCGAAGCCGAGCTGCGCGCCATCGTCGAAGAGGCCGGCAACGCCAACACCTATGTGATGGCCCATGCCTACACGCCGCGCGCCATCGCCCGCGCCGTGCGCTGCGGCGTGCGCACCATCGAGCACGGCAACCTGGTGGACGCCCCCACCGCCGAGCTGATGGCCGAACGGGGCGCCTACATGGTGCCCACCCTGATCACCTACGAAGGCCTGGCCAGCGACGGCGAGCGTTACGGGCTGCCGGCAGCCTCGATCGCCAAGATCGAGTCGGTGCGCGGCCAGGGCCGCCAGGCCATCGAGATCCTGGCGCGCGCCGGGGTCAAGATGGGCCTGGGCAGCGATCTGCTGGGCGAGACCCACCCGCTGCAATCGGACGAACTGCGCCTGCGCGCCGAGATCCTGGGCAATGGCCCGGTGCTGCAGCAGGCCACCCTGATCGGCGCCGAGATCCTGGGCCAGAGCGGCCAGCTGGGCGAGGTCACAGCGGGCGCCATCGCCGATCTGCTGCTGGTGGACGGCAACCCCCTGACCGACATCCGCTGCCTGCTGAACCAGGGCGAACACATCCGCGCCATCGTCAAGGACGGGCTGCTGCACAAGAACACGCTCTGACCCCTTCCAAGCCTCCCACCGATTCTGCATTTCCAGCCCCCTCACCCCCCTCATCCCCCCTCTTGGAGAACCCACATGCAACGTCGCCAACTCGTCCAGCTCTCCGGCCTGGCTGCCGCCCTGTCGTGCCTGCCCCGCCTTGGCTTTGCCCAGCAGGGTGAGGCCTTCCGCATCGGCTCGCTCACCCCCATCACCGGGGCTGGCAGCCCCTATGGCCCGGGCATGCAGCAGGCCATCCGGCTGGCGGTGGACGAGGTCAACGCCGCGGGCGGCGCCGGTGGCCGCAAGCTGGAGCTGTTCACCGAAGACGACCAGACCAAGCCCGATGCCGCCGTGCTCGCGGCCAAGAAGCTGATCGAGGTGAACAAGGTGCAGGCCGTGCTCGGCACCTGGGCCTCGGGCGTGACCCTGGCGGTGATGCCCTTGACCGAGGCGGCGGGCCTGATCGAGATGAATGTCTCGGGCGCCCCCGCCATCTCCACCCTCGACACCAAGGACCTGGTGTGGCGCTTCCAGGCCACCAACGACCGCTTCGGCGCGGCCTTTGCCGAGATCTGCGCCAAGCGCGGTTTCAAGCGCCCGGCCACCATGGCCTTCAACAACGCCTCGGGTCTGGGCAACACCGAGGGCTTCACCAAGGTCTGGAAGCAGCGCGGCGGCCAGGTGGTGGCCCATGTCACCTACGAACCCAACCGCCCCAGCTACCGCAGCGAGCTGCAGAAGATCCTGGCCGCCAAGCCCGATGTGATCGTGACCGGCTCGTACCTGCCCGACACCACCATCTTGCTGCGCGAATGGTTCCAGGCCGGCGCCGACAACAAATGGGTCATCCCCGGCTGGGCCGCCAACCCCGATCTGGTCAAGGCCCTGGGCGCCGAGGTGTGCGAAGGCATCATCTCGGTCGACACCGTGTCCAATGAAAAGAGCGCGGCCTATGCCCACTTCGATGCGCTGTTCCAGAAGGCCAGCGGCAAGCCGGCCTCGACCAACATCTACGCTGCCATGGCCTACGACATGGTGATCAGCCTGGCCCTGGCCATGGAGGCCGCCGGCCCCGGCGCCAGCATCGAGCAGATCAACGCTCGCCTGCGCGATGTGAGCAACACCCCCGGCACGGCCGTGGGCACCTTTGCCGACGGCAAGGCCCTGCTGGCCAAGAAGGGCAAGGTGAACTACGAAGGCGCCTCCAGCAAGCTCGACTTCGACAAGTTCGGCGACGCCACCCCCGACTTCGGGGTGTACGTGATCGAAAAAGGCCAGCTGGTGCGCCGCGACGTGGTGTCCATCAGCGCCACGTGACGGTCCGGCGGGCCGGCCGGGCGCCTGACCCGGCACCGGCCCGCAGGGCAGCTGGCCCCACCCCGGTGGTGGGCCCAACGGGCATGACCCATGAGATGACTTGATGACCTGGATCGAATTCGCAAACCTGTTGATCAATGGCTTGATCGAAGGCCTGGTGGTGGCCCTGCCCGCCCTGGCCATGACCCTGGTGATGGGGGTCAACCGCTTTCCCAATGCGGCCAGCGGCGACCTGCTCACCACCGGGGCCTACGCCGCCGTGGCCGTGCAGTGGCTGCTGGGCTGGCCGTTGTGGGCGGCGGCCCTGCTGGGGGCGGTGATCACCGCCGGGGTGTCGGCCGGGGCCTACCGGCTGATCTTCCGAAAGCTGGCCGGGCGCCCCATGGTGGCCTCGATGCTGGCGGCCATCGGGCTGGGCTTTTTGCTGCGCAGCCTGATCTCGTTCTTTGCCGGCCACGACCAGCGCACCTTCGACCTGCCCCTGGTGCGGGCCTGGAACTTCGGCGGCGTGCGCCTGCTGCCCACCGACCTGGTGATCGCCGCGCTGGCGGCGGCCTGCCTGGCCGGGGTGTTCGTGCTGATCTACCGCACCAGCTTCGGTCGCCAGTTGCGTGCCGTGGCCGACAGCGCCGATCTGGCCCGCGCCAGCGGCATCCGGGCCGGGGGGCTGATGATCAGCCTGTGGCTGCTGGTGGGCGCCCTGTCGGCGGTGGGTGGCGTGCTGCTGGGCATGAAGGCCGTGGTCACCCCCGACATGGGCTGGGAGAGCCTGATCCCCGCCTTTGCCGCCATGGTGCTGGGCGGCATCGGCAGCCCGGTGGGCGCTGTGCTGGGGGCCTTGCTGCTGGGCGTGGTGCAGGAGCTGGCCGTGCCCTTGCTGGGCCCGTCTTACAAGCTGGTGCTGGCCTTTGCCGTGCTGGCGGGTGTGTTGTTGCTGCGGCCGGCCGGCTTGATGGGCCGGGTGCAGCTGGTGAGGTGAGGACGCCATGACCGCTTATCTTCTGGCCATCGGCATCGTGGCCCTGATCTATTGCCTGCTGGCCCTGGGGCTGAACCTGCAGTTCGGCCTGACCGGGCTGGTCAACTTCGGGGTGGTGGCCTTCTTTGCCGTGGGCGCCTACACCTCGGGTCTGTTGTCGCTGCAAGGCGTGCCCCTGCCGCTGAGCTTTGCCGCCGCCGCCGTGCTGGCGGGCCTGCTGGCGCTGCCCATCGGCTTGCTGTCGCTGCGCCTGCGCGACGACTACCTGGCCATCGTGACGCTGGGCTTTTCCGAGGCGGTTCGCATCACCATCCAGCAGGAAAGCTGGCTGACCCAGGGCGTGCAAGGCCTGCCCGGCCTGCCCAAGCTGTTCGCCAGCTGGGGCCCGGTGTCGGATGCCGCGATCTTCGCGGTGCTGCTGGGCGCTGTGGCGCTGGTGGCCTGGGGCACGGTGCGCCTCACCGGCAGCCCCTTCGGCCGCCTGCTCAAGGCCATTGGCGACGACGAGGCCGCCTTGTCGGCCCTGGGCAAGGACCCGGCCCGCTTCAAGGTGCAGGTGTTCATGCTGGGGGCGGCACTGGCCGGTCTGGCGGGGGCCTTCTATGCCCACTTCATCACCTTCATCACGCCCGAGCAGTTCATCCCGCTGATCACCTTCTATGTGTGGATGGGTCTGATCATGGGCGGCGCCGGCTCGGTGCGCGGCGCCATCTTCGGCTCGCTGCTGCTGATGGTGTTTCTCGAAGGCTCGCGCTTTGCCAAGGACTGGGTGCCCGGCGTGTCCGAAGTGGGCATGGCCAGCCTGCGTCTGGCCGCTGTGGGCCTGGCGCTGATCCTGATCACCTTGTACCGCCCCCACGGCCTGTGGGGGGGAGGAAAAAGCCAATGATGCTGAGCGTTGAAACCGTGACCCGGCAGTTCGGGGGCTTCAAGGCCGTCGATGGCGTGTCCCTGCAACTGGCCGAGCGCGAGATCCTGGGCATTGCCGGTACCAACGGGGCGGGCAAGAGCACGCTGTTCGCGGCCATTGCGGGCCAGCAACCGGCGGACGCCGGGCGCATCCGCTTTGATGGCCACGACATCACCCGCCTGCCGCCCTACCGCCGGGCCCGCCTGGGCCTGGTCCGAACCTTTCAGGTGCCGCGCGAGTTCAAGAGCCTGAGCGTGCACCAGAACCTGCTGGCTGCTGCCGCCAACCCCCAGGGCGAGCGCCTGCTGAACGCCTTTGTGCGCACCCGCAGCCTGCGCGAGCACGAGGAGCAGCTGGTGGCCAAGGCCGACGGCATCCTGCAGTTCCTCAACCTGACGCGGGTGCGCGACAAGTTGGCGGGCGGCCTGTCGGGCGGCCAGAAAAAGCTGGTCGAGCTGGGCCGCGTGCTGATGCTCGACCCGCGCTGCATCCTGCTCGACGAACCCTTTGCCGGCGTCAACCCGGTGCTGATCGACGAGATCTGCGAGCGCGTGCGCGAGCTCCATGCCCGAGGCATCGCCTTCATCGTCATCGAGCACCACCTGCAGGCGCTCAAGGCCCTGTCGCAACGCATGATCGTGATGGACCGCGGCAGCATCCTTGCTGAAGGCGACCCGCACACCGTGCTGGACGACCCGCGCGTGCAGGAAGCCTACATGGGAGGTGTGGCATGAGCGCGAACCTGCTGGACATCCGCGGCCTGCGCGGCGGCTACTCGGAGGTCGACATCATCCAGGGCATCGACCTGAGCGTGGCCGCAGGCCAGATCGTCACCATCGCCGGCACCAACGGCGCCGGCAAGTCGACCCTGGTGAAAGCCTTGCTGGGCCTGCTGCCGCGCGTGCAGGGCGAGATCGTGCTGGACGGGCGCTCCATCACCCGGCTCGGCGCCGAAGACCGCTTTGACGCCGGCCTGGCCTATGTGCCCCAGGTGGCCAATGTGTTCGCCTCGCTCACCGTGCGCGAGAACCTGCAGGTGGTGCGCGGTGTGCCCCACCTCAAGCGCCGCATGGACGAGGTGCTGGCCGATTTCCCGGCCCTGGTCGAGCGCCTGGCCCAGCCCGCCAGCAACCTGTCGGGCGGCGAGCGCCAGCAACTGGCCTTTGCCCGCGCCCTGATGCCCTCACCCCGCATCATGGTGCTCGACGAGCCCACGGCCGCCCTGGCACCCTCCCTGGTGGGCAAGGTGTTCGACATGGTGCAGAAACTGCCCGCCGCCGGCGTGGCCGTGCTCATGGTCGAGCAGCGTGCCCGCCAGGCGCTGCAGATCAGCCAGCAGGGCTACATCCTGGACCAGGGCCGCTGCGTGCTGGCCGGCCCGGCCCACGAGCTGCTCGGTGACGAGCGCATGGCGCAGCTGTACCTGGGGAGCCATTGAGGGGCTTGGCATGGGGCTCGGTACACTTTCCCTTCCTAGAAAGTGAATGCCCCGTCCATGCTGGAATCGTCTCCTCGCCCCCTTTCCTCCTACCGCCCTGACATCGATGGCCTGCGGGCTGTTGCCGTGCTGGCGGTGCTGGTGTTCCACCTGCGCGCCAGTGCTCTGCCGGGGGGCTTTCTGGGCGTGGATGTGTTCTTTGTGATCTCGGGCTATGTGGTGACCGGCTCGCTGTTGAGCCAGCGCGGCCTGGGCTTCTGGCGCCTGATCGGCGAGTTCTACGCCAAGCGCTTCGCGCGCATCCTGCCGGCGCTGTGCGGGGTGCTGCTGGCCACCGCGCTGGGGGCCTCCTTGCTCGTGCCCCAGTCCTGGCTCAGCGAGCTCAGTGACAAGACCGGCCTATACGCCTACCTGGGCCTGAGCAACTGGGTGATGCAGTCGAATGCCGACACCTACTTTGCGCCGCGGGCCGAGTTCAACCCCTACACCCACACCTGGTCGCTGGGGGTCGAGGAACAGTTCTACCTGCTGGCGCCGCTGCTGATCTATGCCTTCATGCGCTGGGGGCAACAGGGTGCCCGTGCCCGCCTGCTGGCGCTGGGTGCCGCCGGTGTGTTGTGCGTGGCCTCGCTGGCCTACTTCGTGCAGCAAAGCAGCCGCCAACCCGACGTGGCGTTCTACTTCATTGCCTGCCGCTTCTGGGAGTTGGCCGTGGGCATGGTGTTGCGCTTTGCACACCAGACCTGGCCACCGAAGCCGGCCCGCACCACCCCTGGGGCGTTGCTGAGTGCCGGTCTGCCCTGGCTGGGTTTGCTGGGCCTGGCGGTGGCCCTGGTGGGGGCCCGGCCCGGGCCAGACGCCTGGGTGTGGAATGGCCTGGCGGTGCTGGGTGCTGCGCTGGTCATCCAGGCAGGTGCCACGGCGCAGGGGCGCCTCAGTGATCGGGCTTTGGGCAGCACCGTGCCAGTGTGGCTGGGCAAGCGCTCGTATTCGATCTACCTGTGGCACTGGCCGGTCTGCGTGCTGCTGCGCTGGACGGTGGGTCTGGACAGTGCGCTCACGCTGGCTGCCGGGGCCTTGCTGACGATGCTGTTGGCGCTCGCGTCGTACCACTGGCTGGAGCTTCCGCTGCGCCACAACGCCCGTCTTGAAGCCCGCCCGGCCTGGGCCCGCATTCTCATCTTCGCGCTGTTCCCTCTGTTGGGCTACCAGCTCAGCCACACCCTGTTTCGTCACCGCAACGACCTCAGCCTGAGCACGGTGGCGCGTCATGCGGTGGACTGGTACGCCGGCAGCCAGATGCCCTACGTCGATCCGACCCAGCGCAACTGCCAGGTGGCGATGCATTCGCAAGGTCTGGCCGGCGGCGTTGCGCACAGCTACCAGGCCAGTGCCTGCAAGACCCCAGCCCGGCGCCAGAGCGTGAATGTGATCGGTGACTCGCATGCTGGCGCCTACCTGCCCATGCTGGAACAGCTCAGTGCCGACACCGGGGTCAGCGTGCATCTGTACACCTACCCGAGCTGCCCCTTTCTCGACCTGAGCCAGACTCAGGGGCGCTACCGTGACCCCGGTTGCCTGGCGTTCAGCCAGCAAGTGGTGAAAAAGATCGCCGAGGAAAACCGGCCGGATGACGTGCTGTTCATGCCCAGCCTGCGCATGCCGCGCTACGGCGACCAATGGGCCAGCTTCAACATCCCCGACATGCGCGAGCGCATCTACAACCCCGTCGCAGAGAAGGACCGGGCCGAGGCCCTGGCCGAGGCTCAGGGCTGGCTGCAGCCACTGGCGCAACGCGGCCTGCGCCTGGTCTTCGAGGCGCCCAAGCCGATCTTCCAGGCGCCCACCTTCCGCTGCGCTGATGCCTTCAACCGCCACAACCCGATCTGCGTGGGCGACAACCAGCAGCCGCGCAGCACCTTGCTGGACCTGCGCGCACCCGTGCTGACCGGCATGCAGCGCCTGAGCCAGCAGGTGCCGGGCCTGAGCATCTGGGACCCGCTGCCCGTGCTGTGCCCGGGCGAGGTCTGCAGCAGCCTGCGCGAGGGCCGCCCCCTGTTCTTTGACGGCGACCACCCCAGCGCCTATGGCAACTGGGTGCTGTACCCCGATTTCAAGCGGATGATCCTGAGCTTGCCTGAGGCGGCGCCTGCCCCTTGAGTCGGCCTGGGTGCTGAAGGCGGGTGAAAATCACCCCATGCATGCCACCCCCTTCCTGCCCCGCCCCGCCCTGGCGCGCCCGCTGTGGGCGCTGAGCCTGGGCGCCACCTTGCTGCTGGCCGCCTGTGCCAGCCGCCCGCCCGAGCCGGCGGCGACCCCTGCCGCCCCGGCCGCGACCACCCCTGCCGCCGCTGTCACCCCCGTGAGTCCGCCCAGCCCTGAAGCCGGCTTTGCCCGCTGGGTGGAGGGCTTCAAGGTCTCGGCCCGGCGCACCGGGATCAGCGAGGCCACGCTGCATGCGGCCTTCGACGACGTGCAGTTCCTGCCCCAGCTGATCGAGCTGGACCGGGCCCAGCCCGAGTTCAACCGCCCGGTGTGGGACTACCTGGACCGCGCCATCACCCCGCAGCGCGTGCTCAACGGGCAGAAGAAGCTGCAGCAGGTGCGCGCCGAGGCCGATGCGGCGGCCGCGCGATATGGCGTGCCGGCCTCCATCCTGGCCGGCATCTGGGGCATGGAGAGCGACTTCGGCCGCAACTACGGCAACACCCCGGTGATCGACGCCCTGGCCACGCTGGGCTATGAGGGCCGGCGCGAGGCCTGGGCCCGGGGCGAGCTGCTGGCGGCGCTGAAGATCCTGCAGAGCGGTGACATCGACCGCGCCCACATGATCGGCTCCTGGGCTGGTGCCATGGGGCAGACGCAGTTCATGCCCACGGTGTTCCTGGCCCATGCGGTGGACGCCGACGGCGACGGCCGCCGTGACATCTGGGCCAGCATGGCCGATGTGATGGCCTCCACCGCCCAGTTCCTGGCCCGCTCAGGCTGGCAGCCCGGGCAGCCTTGGGGCGGCGAGGTGGTGCTGCCGCCCGGCTTCGATTTGGCGCGGGCCGATGGCGAGTTCAAGCAGAGCAGTGAGCAATGGGCCGCCGAGGGCCTGCGTGGCCCGGGTGGCGCAGCTTTGCCCGTGTTGGCGCAGGCGGCAGTCTTCCTGCCCGCAGGCGCCCGCGGCCCGGCCTTTCTGATCGGGCCCAACTTCAAGGTGATCCTGCGTTACAACAACGCCACCAGTTATGCGCTGGGCGTGGCCCTGCTGGCCCAGCAACTCGACGGTGGCCCGGCGGTGCAGGCCGCCTGGCCGCGCGATCTGCAGCCGCTCAGCCGCAGCCAGACCCGGGCCCTGCAAAGCGCCCTTAACGAGCGCGGCTTTGACAGCGGCACCCCCGACGGCCTGATGGGCCCGGCCACCCGCGAAGCCGTGCGCCGCTACCAGCGCAGCGCCGGCCTTGTGCCCGACGGCTACCCCACGCTGGAGCTGCTGCAGCGCCTGCAGCCCTGAAGCCCAGCACCCTTTCTGGATCCAGCCGACCTGCAACGAAGCAGTCAGGCCGACGCCGGGCCGCCCCAAGGCGGCCTGCGGCCCCCATGGGGGGCAGGGAGTGACACGAAGTGCACGACCGTGGGGGCTTACAGAACCACCGACTCAGTGCGCCAGATTTTCTCGGCGTACTCGCCAATCGTGCGGTCCGACGAGAACGGCCCCATGCCGGCCACATTGCGCAGCGCCATGCGGTTCCAGGCCTCGGGCTTCTGGTACAGGGCGTCGACCTTCTCCTGGGCTGCCACGTACGAGGCGTAGTCGGCCAGCAGCATGTAGTGGTCGCCCCAGTTCACCAGCACGTCATAGATGGCCTGGTAGCGGTGCGGCTCTTCGGGGCTGAAGCGGCCGTCGCGGATGGCCTCCAGCACGCGCTGCAGCTCCGATTTGCCGGCCAGCACCTGGCGCGGCTGGTAGCCCTGGCTGCGCAGCGCCGCCACCTCGGGCGTGGTG
>Ga0208888_100095_pt1 | contig 56732 bp, 40 predicted proteins | sample LakWasM115_HOW13_2_FD_183929 | JGI IMG/M metagenome (GOLD analysis project Ga0208888, IMG submission 183929) | Freshwater sediment methanotrophic microbial communities from Lake Washington under simulated oxygen tension - Sediment Metagenome... | ecosystem: Environmental > Aquatic > Freshwater >...
TATGTCAAAATTACCTTCAGTCCTCATTGGATTTAAAACTAATGGTGTTTGATAAGAATCATTTTTGTGAAATAACTCCTTCAGCCAATTTACAAACACTCCATTTTTTAAAAATCCAAACTCAAAACTATTGTAAGCATAGTGAGAATAATTAACAGCTTCAGTATAAAATAATTTTGATAAATCAAATTTTAATATTTCAGATTTGTCATTTAATAATCTTTTTGTATTGAAACTAAAAACCTCAAAGCTTGATTCATTTACTATTACTTTGTAATACTTATCAGTTTTGTAATAAAACTCTACATGAACACCATCAACAATCTTTAAATCAGCCGTAATTGTTTTTTTTGGCACACCTGTTTCAAATTTAAAATTATAAGCAATGTTATTAATTGCTCTAAATAGCAATTCAATAATCGAACTTTTTCCAGATCCATTTTTACCAACAATTGCACAAATATTAATGTTTATATCATTCTTAATTTCATTGTCATTAAATATTCCATCAACGATCTCCTTCTTAATTTTAATTTCCTCTTTACCATCTTTATTTATAATAATTTCATAATCAGAATAGAAATAATATAATTTATCTTTTTCTAAAACTTTAGTAAAGTTAGAATCACACTTTTCAAGAGCTTTTATTGCAATAATTTTGAAATTACTTTGAATCATTTTTTATTATCCCTAATTCAATTAATATATCTCTTTTCATTTTACTTAAAGGTCTTTCATGAAATTTTGCTTCTTCTTGGTAAACCCCAAAAGCTAATCTGTAAATTTCTTCTTCAGATATAATTCCTTTATAAATTTTTGAAAGATTTTGTAGGTAACTTTCAGAATAAATATCTCTTATCCTCCTTAAATCAGCAATTTCATCTTCATGTGCTTTGTAGATTTCTTTTATTTTAAACGCTAATCCCGTGTTTTTCCCCTTTTCTCCTTTAAATTTCATTTTAAAGCCATACTTGTCAAGCTTTTTATTGTAATAAGTAAATTTTATTGCTTTGTTTATATCTTTTTCATTATCGATGTATGGGTGAAAATATTTTTCTAGTGTGAAATCAGTAGAACCTTTAACAGAACTGTTGCAGATATGACAACTGGGAATTAAATTGTAAAAAGATAATGCTAGTAAAGGATATTTACTTTTAGGAAACCAATGATCAAATTCTGGCCTTGTTATTTTACGTGGTTTTATAACTGTTTTTGTATACATCCTATTACAATATACACAAGTATTGATATCTAAATTTTTAGCTAAATCGTAGGTCGAATAATCACTATCTTTTTTTGAGAAATAATTTTCATAATCAAAAATTTCTTTTAATTGTGAAAAGATAAGGTTGTAATTTGTAACAATCGTTTGTTCTGCGGGTAATAAAACTCTTCTCTTTCTTTTTAACTTAAAATACTCTTCCAAATGCCTGTCGCGGAAAGCAGCATTAATGTTTCTAAAGAACAATCGATTAATTTGAAATATTTTTTTAGGAGATCCTTTTAAAATTATTTCGATATTTTTATCAGTTAAAAAGTCAATTATACCTTGATTTGCACAAGCATCTCTCCTTGTTTTAATAAAAGAGTTTAGCTTTTTAAAATGCTTATTGGATGCATCTTTAATCTTTTTATCATCAGGATTTATATAAATCATTTTTTCTTTGGTTTAAAAAATCAATTTCCTTTTGTATCAAGTCTTCTTGCAGTTTTTTTTCTCCTTGCAGTTCTTCAATCATTTCTGCTAATTTTATCCGAATAATATGTTCGTCAATTAATGAAATAACCTTTTTATGTTTCTCATAATCTGCACTATTAATAATATACTGTGATTTTAAAATATCTTTCTTTCTTGATTCTTCACTTATCCAAGTGATAGTTTCTTCAATTTTATCCTTTGCAAACTCACCAATTAATCCATCTTGAATAAAAAATCCATCTGATAATAGATCTGTTATATTACCTCCAAATGATTTTTTAATATCTTTTGATTTATCTACGATTGAAGTAGTTCCTTTTTCTTTATCTAAATATATAATGTTTGAATTTGGAATATCAGACAGTGTTAATGGGTCATGTGTTGTAAAAAAGATTTGTATGTTTGGTTTTAATCCGGTTTTTTCATATATCTTTTTATCATTATTGTAATTTTGAGGTACTATTTCAGAGAAAAGAATTGGAATTGTTTTTACCAAAGCATTAATGAATTTCTTTTTCCATAATGGATGAAAACCAAGTTCCGGTTCGTCTAATAATAAAACATAGTTACTAAAATTTTTATGAGATTGCCTTTTATTATTTTCAATATAATTTAATAGTGAAGCATTAAAATCAAGAATTGCTTTTTCGCCAGTAGACAATTTTTTATTTGGTATAAAATCAAATAATGCTATACTTGATGGACTTTGTGGTAAAGTTGATAACAATGATTTATATCTATTAACAAATCCATAAAATAAGTTAACCTCACTGGTTTGAAAGTTAAACTCAATACTACCATTTGTTGAATATATCTTCCTTGAATTTATTAAGTGAATCAAATATTGATAAAACTCATTCACTTCATAGAAACTATGAATATATTTCTTCATCCTATCTCTAATAGGTTGAGCTTCGAATCCTCCAGAAGAAAAATGAGTGTCTTTGTCAATTATAGCAATCATTTTTTCCTTATCAGATAAATTAATACCATTTAGACTTTTTTTAATTTTATCAGTCAATAATTGGTATTCATTTGCAAAATACATTTCTAAGAAAAAATTTAGCCTATCTGTGAAGTTTTTAGTTTTACTAATCTCGCTAAAATTAATTCCTCCACTAAATGGAGTTCTAGCAAATACAGCACTAAGTAAGAGATAACTTAGTATATTAACCTCTATGTTTTTTATAAAATTATCTGAATTATGAATATAATCATAACCATTCTTATCAAGATACTTGTAATCCTTCAAATCCCATATTCTATTAAACTGCTCTGTAAAACTTTCACTTTTTAAATGATTGACATTACCTTTTAAAATATCTATAACTTCTTTTTTTGAAAATGAATCTTTATAGTAATCATGACTTTCAAGTTGCATAATAAAACCCTCCAATTCATTTTTCAAAACATCACCGCGATTTGGATTTCCAAAATTTGATTCTAAGTATATTTTTCGAAATGTAGATTTGTTATGTTTTTTGGCAGAAACAGTTATTTTGTTATAATATGGGAAGTCTTCATAAATTTTTTTAATTTCAGATATTACATTGTCATTTAAAAGAAAAACATTCCTTGTGATGGAATCTAAAAAGTAATTTTCCAAATTATCCTTAAAGTAATTTATTAACGCAATTGGAGATAAGGTATCATTTAAATCATAATCTAAAGTAGGGGAATAAAAAAGAGGTTCAAAAACAGAATGTTTGTCTCCATTTAAAACATTGGTAATCTTTGAAATAATTTGTTTATTAGTTTCGTTAATTATCTTATTATCATATGGATTAATTGATTCTAAAACATAAATCAACTTTCTATTTCCAGTATCTATTTGATTATTTAATGCTCTTAAGAGTGATGTTTTTCCAACGCCATTTTTTCCAATAATTGCTGTAATTGATGATATGTTTTCACCCCAAAAATCATCTATATAAGTTTCATTTTTACCAATTTGACTTACTTCTATTCTTGTTTTGTCTTCATTAAATTCATAATCGTAAATCCCTCCTAAATTCAAAGTTTGCCCTTGATGGTTTTCTCCAAAGATAAATGGCAAGGTGTTTTCAGGAATATATATCGCAGCGATTCTCATATCATTTTACTTAATTGAACAAGTTTTATCGTTATAAAATAAATTTAACATCAATATCACAAATCCTCTAATATTTGTTCCATTGATATTAATCTAGTACTTAAAAGTTTTAAATCATTTGAAGATGTATTATTGCCAAATATTTTTTCTAATTGATTTATCATTTCAGGAATTTCTTCATCTTTTTCAACTATAATAAATCGAATATCTTTTGGATAAAACACTAACTTTATATGTTTAGCAAGTTTTATATTTAATGCTCTTCTTTTTATCGGATTTATATAGTTGTCTTTTGAATAGCTGTCTTTTATCCCTTTTTCAAATAAAAAGTCCCTTGTTGGTGTATATCGCCATTCTCTCTCATCATAAAATTTCACTTTATTTTTAAGATAATTATTCTTCCTATAAAATTTACCTTCATAAGGCTTTATATATCTTAGAAAATTTGAAAGATTGTTGTGAACACTTCCTATTTTTTTACTTAATTCAAACTCTCTTTTGTTAAAATGATCAAATACTTTTTCAGTGTTTTTAGTATATCTAATATTTTTTAACTCGTTTTCTTCGATGTCAAAAAATTTATCAATATTGTCAAATGCATAATTTAATATTTCAGTTGTTTCTGAATTTGGATAAGAATATATAACAGGGCTTACTTTGTTTTTCATTCCCCATTCCTTCGTTAGACCAATAGCATATCTTCCATAAGTTTTAGTATGGTTTTTGACATGCGAAAGAGGTATATCACAAAAACAAGTCATTGGAAAAACAATTTCAGCTTTGTTGTTGATTAAGTTTTGATAATTTTCCAGACTATATCTTACAAATAGACCATTTTTTAAAATGCTGATGAGATTTTTTTTTTCATTTGTAAAATGAAATAGGGTATTTGAGCTTAAATTTATTTCCATATGGTTATTCTATTCTTAAATGCTTATTTAACTATTCTCCACAATCGCAATCTCCTCCTCACTCAACCCATACAACTCATAAACCATAAAATCAATTTCACGCTCTAAAGCTGAGGTATCGGCTTCAGGGTTGTCTAATTTATGAGACATTATATTATTAACAAGTTGAGTTAAGATGTTTTCATAATTATTGTTTAAAAGAAAGGGAAGGTTATCTATTTCATATCCATTAACATTACTGCTAGTACTTCTAGTTTTGAATAAAAAATTATATAATTTAGAATTTAATAATGCTACCAATAATTCTAAATTATAGTCTTTTGGCTTTAGTATATAGTTACAAGAATTAGCGAGAAATGAATTTTCATTTACAATAACAGCTTTTATTCTTCTTCTTTCATTAACACCTGTTAATCCTTGTAGAGCAATTCTTTTGGTATAAGAATCATTAAGTTTTTTTTCTGAAACTATAGTTTTTAAAACATCTAAATTTATGTACTCAATTTCACCTTGAGATATCTCATGATTTTCAGTTTTTAAAATAAATCTGTCTAATTGAACACCTTTAATCAAAATTGGTTTTGAGTTGTCCTTTGTTAATGCTGGTTTACCAAAAGTCATATCAATTTCACCTGTTAAACAAGATGATAGTTTACCCAGCTTAACCAAATCTTCATTTTTATAAATTTTTGAAAGTAAAGCAAATGATTTTGAGTCAGTTAAAGGTATTTGTAATAGTTCTGAATTCAATTCTTTTAAGTCACTTACAGTAAATTTTGACCGATTCTTCTGTATGCTTCTTTCGTAAGAAATACCTATGTCAAATTTGTTTACGTTATCAATTTTAGTAGTTAAAATTATAGCTGTGGACATTTTTACATCTTCAAAAACTCTTCTACTACTATTGTCTCTCTCAGGAAACGCATCAACTTTTAACAAAGAATTTTTCTCAAAAATATATTTTCTTAAATTGACAGAAGTAGTGTCAGTTAAAATACCATAGGGTATAATCATACATTGGAAACCAGATTCTGAACTTATAGAAAATCCTAATGCATAAAATATTTTTGCAGCATTTATAATTCCACCACTCGCTTGTGGAAAATTCTCTTTTAGATATTTTATTGAAAGTTCATCAGTTTCTAATGAGATTTTTTGGTTTTGTTTTTTATTGAAAAGACCATAAGGCGGATTCCCAATCACTACATCAAAGCCAACAAAATCTCCTGAATCATTTAATACTTCCGGAAACTCAAAGCGCCATTCAAAAGCGTTTTCATATATCTTATTGCTTTTTATTTCTTCGAGCTCGGTTTCTAATTTTTTAACATCAGCCGCTAAGGTGTTGGTGCGCTTGTTCCATTCGGTTTGCTCTTTTTTACTCAGCTCAAACATGCCCACTTGTTGGGTTTGGTTAAAGAGTTGGCCTTTTAGTTTTTCGAGTTTTAATTTTTTAGGGTCGTTACTGGCTATTTCGCTTCTAAAATTGCCTTTAATGTCGGCAATCAACTCTTCCATAGTACGTTTTTGCTCTTTACTTTCCGCATTACGGTAGGTAGCCACGGCCAGTTTATAACTTTCTATATTCCATTTGCTTTGTTTGAGTGCCTTTTTTAAATCGGCATCCAAAGCAAAGCGGGAGATTAACGAGTTTCCGCATTTAATGTTAATGTCAATATTGGGTAAGGTTTCCAACTCGGTTTCGTTACGGTAATAGGCATTTTTCAATAACTCAATCCACAAACGCAAGCGGCATATTTTAACCGAGTTTGGGTTAATATCTACCCCAAACAAACAGTTTTCAATAAGGGTTTGCTTTTCATGAAATAAGGTTTCTTGCAAACGCTGGCTTTCTTTGCTTTTAGGGTTATAGGTAAACGGTACACCATCTTCATCGGTCACAATCAACTCATCGTTTACAATCTCTACTTGGTATTCTTTTAAACGCTTGCCCTCACGATCTACCAATACTTTTAAGTCGTGTTTAATGGCAATCATTTCATTCAGCGCCGATACCAAGAAGTGTCCGGAGCCTACCGCAGGGTCGCATATCTTTACACTATTAATAATGGCATTGGCTTCTTTGGTGTCTTCAATTTTATTGTATAGGTTATCAAAGTCCTCACAGTGCCAACCCTTAGTTTCATTAAACTTTTGTACTACGGCACGGCGTATTGTTTCTTTACACATATACATGGTAATGAAACTTGGGGTATAAAAGGAACCGTCTTTATAGCCATTAATTTTTTCAAAAATCAATCCCAATACCGAGGCATTGATAAGTGTTTTGTTATCTTCCTGGATGTCTTCGCTGCCTTCACTGGCAAAATCGTAAGCATCTAAAAAGTCAAAGAAATAGTCTAAGGCATTTTGAGCTCCGGTTAACTTTTTACCATTGGCGTCTTTAATTACCGTACTGCCTAAATAAGGTAAAGCAATACTGTCCTCTAAGCCCGAGATAAATAAGGTTTGGTGTTCTAAGTCGGTCGGCTCAAACAAGGAACTATTTAAGTAAGGGACTTTAGCAAAAGGTAGTTTTACACGGTCGTTGCGTTCTTCGGGTTTCTTGGCTAATACCATAAAGAACAAGGCATTCAAATTGTCGTAATCGTGCAACAAACCGTTGTGTAAAAAGGCATAACTTTTGTCGCCTTTGTGGTAGCTAATCAATTGGGCTTCCAGAAGCTTTAAAAATAAGATTCTGTTTACCCATGTAATACAAAGTTCTAAGCCTACAGTAAACAAACGCTCTTCGTGTGTATCGCCATATTGTTTTACGTTGGGTAGTCGCGATAATTTATCTAAACTGTCAAGCTGATTAATGACGTTTTCTAATAAAGAACCCGCATGGCGTTGTCCGACTTTTGGGCGTTCAATGAGTTTTTTACCGCCTTCTTTGGTTTCGGTTAAACCAATTAAATGCAGTAATTCGTTGTAAAAGTTTTTGTCTAAAGAGTTACTGTCATTGGCAAACGACAATTTTAATAAATGCTCGGGCGACAATAGTTTGTATAAAACAATCAGTTTAGTATCATCGGTTTTGTCGGCATTACGTAAAATTTTATCGTAATTCCCTAAGTCAAAATAAGTATATTCCAATTTATCCAGTACGGTATCTATGAAAGGTTTGGCAATTTCTTTATAGAAAAAGTCGGTATTGGTTCCCGAAAGTTTCCCTTCTTCAAAATCTTGAAACTGTTTGACTAAGCCTTTGTTTTGAGCAAAAAGTTTATCGAAAAGTTGCGCGTCAAAAATGTACCATTCGTTTACATTCGTCGCTACTATATTTTTTACTTCAAGGTTTTTATGGATAATACGTTCACGCAAGAAATACAAAACCATTTCTTGCAATGCCTTGCTGTTGATGTTTTTTTGCGAAAGCATCTCAGCTTTATTTGTTGGGCTTTTGGCTTCAATAATTACCCCAACATTAGTTTTAGCCTCTTTTCCGGTATGGATTACTAAATCATTTCGTCCTTTAGTGTTAATGAAATGATTAGGAGAGTAATAAGTATTCTTTAAAAAATCGGATACTAAATTCTTATGAAACTCTTCCGATTCTTTTTCTTTGATGCTGTCTAAAAGCAGCATTAAGTTGTTTTTAAACAACTCAATGCTAGTTCTATTGGGTTTTATTTTTAAAAAAGCCTTGTTTAGTGCTTTGCGAGGTTCTATTAACATTTGTTTTCTTTTCTTGAGTCTTTCAAACATACTGAATTTCCCACATATACACAATCCCCATCACTCGGGATTTTAACACCCAATTTTAGGAATTTATTCCTAAAATTTGGCGGTGAGTAACCTTAGGTTTGGGTTTAAAGGTAAGCAATAGGAGGGTGGTGCTTTTATGGTTTTCCGTAATTAAGGTTTGAAGTTCTCATTACTATGTATTCGTTATCAGTTTTCCCAACTTTTATTATATCACTTTAATTAGTTGTTGTTCCACCTCTTGTTGCAATAGGCGCAAAAAAGTTACCTAATTTTTCAAAGTCAAAGGCTTTAGAAAGGGTAACCCCGTAAAACGGATTAGGTGTATTTAGGGTATTAAGAATTTCAGCCTGTAGCGTAATTCCGGTTGTGGCCTCAGTTATCCATAATTTACCGGTGTAAAACACATCAGAGGTTTTTAAATAATCGGTATTAAGTTCTGAAGACTCAACAACTGTAGCATTTTCAATATTTGGGGCAAAACTTCTTAACCACCCCACATTCATATTAAGGCGAACACTAATTTTTTGATTTTCATGAATAATCCAAAAGCCTCCGCCCAAATGAAAGTCATAGGCATTATAAGAATACGATTTTGGAGTGCGGTCTATAGGTTGGGTGATAATCTCAGTTGTTCCGGGAACTAAAAATGGGGTTTCATTTCTAACATTGGAAATGTTGTTTACAATCGATATTCTTCTCCAAATGAACTCTAAAGAAGGTGATAAAAAAAACTGAGTAGCACCATCCAGATTACTCAACCTTCCTACTTTAAACAGGGGAGAAAAATAAGCACCCAAATTATCGATGCTAACCGTTTTGGTGTAATCGTACAATTGGCGTTGTGAATATCTTTGCGGTGTATTGTCAACTACAGAGTCATAAACACGGTACTTTCTAACGATATTTTTTATTGAATCGTTTTTTGAAAGGGTTCGATTGCCGTACAGACTAATATAAAAACCTATTTTATCTTTTTCTCTTTTCGGTTTTGAAAGTATGTTAACCGCAAAAAACACATTTTTGGCTTTAACGCCATCAATCAAATCAAAGTTGGTACCCACATACCCCATATAATTAAAGTCGTTAACTTTTTCATTTCCTTTTAGTTTACGGTAGGCAGCTTCTAATTTTTTAGTGTTTTCATCGGTTAATAAGTCAATGTTTTTAAATTTATCAAAGTCTTCTTTCTTCAATAATAATTTTATAATGTCGTCTTTATCTTTTACTTCTTCATATAAAATATCATAAAATCCGTTTTCACTATCAATGTCTATAATCTTTATTTCAGCTGTTTCATTAAACAATTTATATTCATTATCACCTGTTTTTTTGAATATATATTTTGATGGTAAATCTTTAAAAACAGCTCTGGTATCATTTACATTTTTAATATCACTTAAATAAGATTTATATTTCGAATTAAATGTTGTTTCCTTTTTTAACAAGTTTTGAAACTTGGATTTTTCAAGCTTTTTAATGGCATCAATAAAGTCATCATATGTCATTGTTTCCATACTTTTACCAACACTCAATGTTACATCTGTGTCAGGAATTTTATACGTGAAATCTGCCGATAGTTTATGAATTTCCTTAATGATATTGCTATTAATAAGACTGATTGGGTCGTCCTCTTTTTGCAATAGTCTATTAGAAATCTTATCTTTTTTACTATCAATAATGTTAATTTCAATTTGCTCTTTTTTATTGTCTTCAAATTTTACTTCAAAAGTGTTTTCAAGATGGGTTGAAGTAAGCGTAACGGTTTGACCTTTACTGATTGTTGAAAGCAATAAAAGCAATAATAGTAATCTTGTTCTCATACCTATATAGTTTTAAAAGTTACACTACAATAAGCCTCAGCCGGCAAACCCAATAGGAGCGAGGCGGCTTCGGCTTTCCAATAAAAGTGTGGTATTTGAACATCGGAAAGACTTACTTAAAGGTAACTAAATTAAAATTACTTTAGTGCTTGAACAACAGTATTTTACAATTCACCGATTATTTGTGTTTTTAATCGGTAAAGTATTGTGCTTGGTTACGTCTAAAATGACAAATGTTTAGATTGTTATAAAAAATATACTGCAGATTTGATGGTGTGTAATGCTCTTATTTCAATGCAATGCACCTTACAATTGCCTTCCCGGGTTAAGCTTGTTCTGTGCTGAGCTTGTCCGAGAACAATCATTAACCACCTTGTCAGTCTGAGCTGAGCCTGCCCTGAGCGCAGTCGAAGGGCCTCTTTACCACCAAACCCAATTAATAACTCAATTGTCACCCTGAGCTGAGCCTGCCCTGAGCGCAGTCGAAGGGTCGAAGGGCTGAGCCTAGTTTACCCTGAGCTGAGTTTACCCTGAGCTGAGTTTACCCTGAGCTTGTCGAAGGGAAGGGAAGGTAAGATCCTCAAAAAAACTCACATCAACCAACTAAAACCGGATCCAACAATTTCTTGGCTCTTACACTACATAATCTCTAACCGACTTTCTCAACTTTTTTTGATCCATCGTTTTAACCCTTAAACGAGCTTTCAAAACCACTTCATTCGGGTCTTCTGCCAGTTGGTCAAGATTGTTAAGCAGGTCTACCAAAAGAAATTCAGGAGTTGCTCTAAGCGGGAAATGGGGTTTTACCCTAGAGGAATAGGTCCTGCCGCCAAGCCTATTAAGCAGATAAAGATTTTTTTATTTTAATAACCTCATGGTGTTGTATTTGGATTACTTGCATTCTTAACATATTTCTCTATTATGTACTCAGACACAGGTCTTAATCCTTTTCCGGTTAAGGGATGAAATCCGGGGCCATTAAAAAACTCAGGATAGCCATTTACTTTACTGTACCAGATTATCGCTTTATCTCCATTAAAAAAAGTTGTGGTGTCGGTTACTGTCAATTTTTTCAATGTCCATGAGCTCTCATCAAAGGGAATTATAGAGGAGGAGGAATATAAGTTGTTGGTTTCACTTTGGCAATCAATTTTTTCATAATGGTCGTTTTGCCATTGCATGCATTGTTTTTCCGGTAAAACATAACTCCTCACTATCAAGCCTAAACAAAAAGTAACTAATGCTATTCCACTAAAATATAACCAACTATTGGATGAAAAACTCTTAATATTATCATTGACAGTAAAACTTTGTGTTTTAAAATCCTTAATCTTTTGAGGCTTTGATTCTAATGAATTTTCTACTCTTTCTTTCCCCAAAAACAAAGAATATGGTCTTGGCTTAAAGTCTACTATTATGGCAGCTAAACCAACTCTTATTTGGTTTTCAGTATCTTTTTCGCCCTTCAAGAAAGAGATAATAGGTTTAAATTTATCAATATTGCATCTTTCAATTGATCTCTTCAACTTCTCATCAGGTTGTGTCTCAAAAAACACCTTCATTAATTCTTCATCGGCAGCACTCAACCCTTTATCACATTTCAAACTACAAAAATCCCTTAACTGTGCTGGAGTTGGCATTACTAAAATGCCAGAAGTATCTTCAATTTTAGCAATAGAATATCTTTTAAGAATCTCTTCTTTATAAGATTTAAAAGTACTTTTCTTCATATTAGGACTCGAATTTTCGGAATTATTCAGAAATACCGGAAATACCGGAATTCCTTATAAACACTGCAACAAAACCCCCATTCCTTTGCCTCAGAATTAGTTCTTGTTCTATTTCGCGATAAGAACAAATGTACAAAACTAGTTCTTACAAAGTGACGCTATACAGTTCCGAAAAATTTATTCGGGAAGTATAAACAAACGGTACTGTAGCAGCGCACTTCACTTCCCAAAAACAGTATTCCAAATACTATGATTTCGCATTGGCTTTTGCCTTTGCAACGGCTTCGGGCAGTACCCGAACAGCCACACCTATGTCCAATTTTTAAATTTTTAGAATCATGAAAAAGTTAATAATATTTTCTCTTTTTATGTTGTCATCTATTGCTATGACATCATGCTCAACCGATCCAATAGTTGATAAAAATGGGGTTGAAGTCTCAGCAGATGATACCGGAGGTCAAACCGGAGGTTTATTGCCACCACCACCGCCAAAACCATAATTTTTTGACAGAACTTGAAAAGGTCTGAATTAAATTAATAATTTCGGGGAATGAAACTCACAAGGTTACTTTCCCCGATTTTTATTTTATGTATGATCGTGTTGTCCTGCAAGCAAGAAAGCTTGACCGATGATGGTGTAAAGGACAATTATGATAAGCATATTACCATTGCCTCGGGTTTTCTCAATCAACAACAATATGATAGCTCCTTCTATTATTTTGAAAAAGCCAATAGGGCAGCTTCTAGTCAAGAACAAAAGGTTTATGCCCTTTTTCAAATGGCAGAAATTCAAAGGATTTTTTGTGACTTTTCAGGGGCTGAAGCCACTGCGACTGAAGCTTATAAAAATTGTGACAGTCCTAAATATCTTCCTTATCTATACAACACCTTAGGCATTGTTTATCAAGAGTTGTACAATTATGATGAAGCGCTACTGTATTACAATAAATGCTATAATGATACTTTGAATGAGGTGAACAAGTGTATTGTTAAAAACAATATTTCAGTCGTTCATTTGTCCCAAAAAGACTACCCCAAAGCGATACGTATTCTAAACGAATTGGCTCAAAATGATTCCTTAAAATCCCAAAAGTTATACTACGCTAAAGTTTTAGATAATTTAGGCTATGCCTATTTTAAAACAGGTAAGGGAAATGCTTTAAATTATTTAAACAAAGCTTTACAGCTAAGAGATAGCTTAGATAATCCACGAGAGCTTACAGCCACTTACATGCATCTTTCTGAGTATTATCAAAATACTGATGCCACATTGTCTTTTGATTATGCTCAAAAGGCTTATGCCGTTTCAAAGTTGGTTCAAAGTCCCGATGACCAATTGGAGGCTCTTACATTTATGATAGCTTCAGGAGATACCAAAGCAGTAAAGGGTTTGGCTTTGAGACAAATTACACTATCTGATAGTTTGAAGAAAGTAAGGCAAACTGCCAAGAATCAATTTGCCAAGATTAAATACGATTCTCAACAAGCATTGGAAGAGAGAGAGCGTTACAAGAAACAAAAGGAATTCACCATTTTTATCTCTGTATTTGTAGTACTTGGGCTCATCATTTTAATCACGTTTATCCGAAAAAGAAATCGTAAACGATTGCAAGCTTCTGTTCAGGATACGGAAAACAGAATTGCCAAAAAAATACATGATGAATTGGCTAATGATGTTTTTCAAACTATGACTTTTGCCGAAACACATGATTTAGACAATCCTGAGAAAAAAGAGTTATTGGTAGAAAATTTAGAGTCTATTTATGAGAAAGCAAGGGATATTTCGAGAAACAACAGTGCCATTCCTACTGACGAAAAATTTGAGCATGCCTTATGGGATTTGATTAATAGTTTTAATAGTGAAAGCGTTAATGTTATTGTCAAGAACAGTCCTCCGGTAGATTGGCATAAAATAAGTTCACCCACAAAAAATGCTATTTACAGGGTGTTACAAGAATTGATGGTCAATATGAAAAAACACAGTGAAGCCGAGCTAGTTGTATTGGTTTTTTCGAGCACCGCTAAAGCAATAACCATAAAATACTCTGATAACGGCAAAGGATTAGACACTTTAGCTTTTGATAAAAAAGGTTTGCAAAATGCGGAAAACCGTATTTTAGCCTTGAAGGGAAGCCTTACTTTTGAGAATGAAATCCATAAAGGATTTAAAGTTAGTATTCAAATTCCGAAGTAGATTATGTTTAAGAGAGTTTTAGTTTCCGAAGATATAGACAGCATCAGTTTGGCTGTTGTACAGGTACTCAATAATCTGAATGTTGCCCATATCGATCAGGTTAAATATTGTGATGATGCCCTTTTGAAAATTAAAAAAGGAATTATTAATAATGAACCTTATGATTTATTCATCACCGACTTGTCTTTTGAATCTGATCATCGTACGGTATTGATTCAATCCGGTGATGAGGCGATTAGCCAAATTCGACTTGAACACCCGGAACTGAAAATTATTGTTTATTCGATAGAAGATAAAGGTTTTAAAATCAAATCTTTGTTGGAACACTATAAAGTTAATGCTTATGTTCACAAAGGAAGGAATAGCATAGAGCAGTTGAAAGAAGCCATCAATCAGATTTATACCGATGATAGGGTTTATTTGTCGCCCAATTTGCGACATGTATTAAGAGATAATTCCACCCGAGAGATAGATGATTTTGATGTGGCACTCATTAAACAATTAGCCATAGGCATTACACAAGACGAACTGGAGCAACGCTTCAAAGAGTTAGGCATTACACCCAACAGTAAAAGTACCATTGAAAAAAGAATCAGCAAACTCAAAGATTACTTCAGAGCCAATAACACAGTTCATTTGATTGCTATCGCCAAGGATTTAGGAATAGCCTAGTTGTATTGATACAGCGCTTATTTACTAATATCATTTTACACCGATTTTATTTTTTTGCTTTACGGTTTTCCGTAAGGAATCCCTATTTCGTCACTTTAATTTTGAGAAATACTAGACCTGCATTCAGGTTGCAGACTCACTTCTTAAAATTGTAATGTGGATATCAGAATAATTATTAAAATACACGAGCTTTTACAATCCAATCGTGCCGGGAATTCTAAAGAAATCGCACTTAAGTTAGGGATGTCGGTTCGTTCTGTCTACAATTATTTGACCTTCATGAAAACTGAGCTTAATGCGCCAATAGGCTATAACCATCAGCAAAAGAAGTATTGTTACGAGCGAGAATGCGAATTGAATTTTAAGGGTTAGTTTGTCAGAAAAATTTAGTTATTTTTGCCTAATCAGTTGTTGTAGAGCAACTTTTATTTTCGAATACTTCCCAAATCTTAGCATTTATAAATGAATACTCATATCTATTTATGAAACAAAATTACATTGTTATATTATTAGTACTGATAACACAGTTTACATTCGCTGCTGCAAACGTTGAGGTTTTGCCGCCTTCAGCTGCCATTTCGGGAGGTGCCACCGTTTGTCAAAATGCTGCCGGTCCGGTTATTACTTTTACCGGGAGCGGGGGAACGGCACCTTATACTTTTACTTATAAAATTAACAATGGGTCTCCATTGACAGTAACAACAATTGGAAACAACAACACTGTTACGGTGTCTGCTAGCACGGCTACTGCTGGTGTTTTTACCTATTCTTTAGTAAGTGTTGAAGATTCACAGGCTCCACCAAATCCAGTCAATGTCTCGGGAAGTGTAACTATAACAGTTAATCCACAATCAGATGCTACTTTAAATTCATCTGCAAGTTCAGTCAATTTTAATGGTTTTACAACTTTTAGAGAATGTTCAAATCAACCCACTCAAATTGATTTTTTTAATGCATCTTCAACGTTATCGTTAAATACAAACTACACAATTAATTGGGGAGATGGTTCTCCCAATTTCACAGGTGCTAATTGGACAACATTATCACATACTTATCAGGTAGGTTTATGGACATTGACTTATTCTATAACTGCTCAAAATGGTTGTAATGTAGTTAAAACTTACAAGGTATTTGTGGGTAATAATCCAGCTGTTGGTTTGGGTAACCCCGGAAATACGGATATATGTATTTCCTCGGCTTTGACATTTCCCATAACAGGTACAGATAATAATCCTCCTGGAACAACATATGTAGTAACATTTAATGATGGTTCTACACCTGTTACTTTTAATCACCCTCCACCGGCATCAGTTACCCATACTTTTTTAACTAGTTCATGTGGAACTACCAGCTCTTCTGGTTCAACAACATACCAAAACTCATTTTTTGCAAGTATAGCAGCAATCAATCCATGTGACCAATCATCTGCTTCTGTTGTACCAATCAGAATATCAACGCCACCAGTTGCTAATTTTAATTTACCTCAAAATATAGTTTGTACAGGCAGCCAAATTTGTTTTACAAATACTTCTACAGGCGGTGATTCTGCCTCTTCAACAAGTTGTAGTGCTCCAAAATTAGTTTGGGCAATTACTCCTAGTACAGGATTTACTCTGGCAAGTGGATCTTTAGGTAATGATTTTGGTAATACAAATACTAATGCTTGGACCAGTGGAAGTCCCTCTATTTGTCCTGTTTTTAATGCGATAGGAACCTATACAATCACGCTAAAAATAGGTAATAGATGTGGTGTTGATGAAATAACAAAAACAATTTGTGTTCAATCAACTTTAACACCTCAATTCACTTTAAACACTACTTCGGGCTGTGCTCCATTATCAGTTAATGCAAACAATACAACTGATTTGTCTAATCAGTGTTCTCCACCAACATACTTATGGCAATTAACTTATGCTCCGGCTTTTTGCGGCACTTCTATAACACCAATAGCCAATCAAACCACCGCTAATGCTTCCTTTAATTTTACTGAATCAGGTACTTATACCATTAGGTTATCTGTTACCAATTCGTGTGGTACTACAACTACGACACAAACAGTTACCGTAAAAAAACCACCGACAGTTACTCTCAATACTATCAGCAATGCTTGTGGGACAGCCAATATAACTCCTGTTGGCTCAGTAATTAATTGTGCCCCGACAGGTGGTACTTTAACTTATGCCTGGAATTTTCCAGGTGGTATTCCGGCTACCTCCAATGTGTTGAATCCGGGAACTATTTCTTATCCTACCGGTGGACCTTACACGGTTTCTTTCACAGCTACTAATGAATGTGGTATTTCCAATACGGCGACTCAGAGTTTTACGGTGAGCATTGCACCAATAATTACTAACACGGTTACCAGCCAAACCATTTGTTCCGGGTCACAAACTACACCTGTGAATTTGACTGCGAATCCTACAGGAACTACGTTCGCCTGGACCGCAACCGCAACCGCCGGTATAACAGGATTTTCGGCTTCCGGAGCTGGGGCAGTAATTCCGGCACAAACTATTACAACCACCAATACTAATCCGGGTACAGTTACTTATGTAGTAACGCCAACTTTTAACGGATGTGTTGGGCCCCCATTCAATTATATAATCAATGTTAATCCGGCACCATCCTTAACAACGCAGCCTGCCTCAAGTTCTGTTTGTTTGGGAGGAACCGCTACAGTAATGACAGTAAGTTTGAATAGTTCAGCTGTTACGCCAACTTACCAATGGTACACTAATACCTCCAATAGTAATACGGGCGGAACGCTGATTCCGGGAGCTACCAATTCAAGTTACTCACCGCCGACAAGTACCGTTGGTACTATTTATTATTATGCTGTAATCAGTTTAGCTTCAGGAGGATGTTCCGGTTTAACTTCTGCGGTTGCATCCGTTACAGTTAGTCCGTTACCAACCATCAACACTCAACCTTTACCTACTCAAAATGTTTGTGTTGGTGCCACGATAAATCCGTTGTCGGTATCCTTTGCCGGAGGTACAGGTACTCCAAATTATCAATGGTTTAGTAACACCACTAACAGCAATACCGGCGGTACCCCAATTGCCGGTGCAACAGCAGCATCTTATACACCTCCCGTTTTCAATACCATAGGTTCCTACTATTATTATGTTGTAATTACCCTAAACGGAAATGGCTGTGGTACCATAAACAGTAATACTGCTGAAGTGATTGTGGTTGCCGATCCGATAATTACGGCTCAACCAATAGCAACTCAAACACAGTGTCAAAATACACCGGCTACAGCTTTAACAGTTTCGGTTAGCGGTGGAATTGGAACCTATACCTATCAATGGTTCAGCAATACAACCAACAGTAATACCAACGGTGTTTTAATTCCGGCGCAAATTGGTAATTCATTTATTCCCCCTACAGCTACCATTGGCACAACTTACTATTATTGTGTTGTTAGCCAATCAGGAGTAGGATGTAGTGTAACCAGTGCAACAGCAGCAGTAACTGTAGTTCCTGCTCCGTCTATAACTACACAGCCTCAATCGGCAACCGTGTGTCAAGGTTCTACTGTATCACCATTAACAGTGGCTTATACAAACGGTACCGGAACAGCTACTTACCAATGGTTTGACTCAAACGGGCCTATATCAGGAGCTACAACGGCAACTTATACACCAAGTAACACTTCCTCCAATAGCTATTATTGTGTAATCACTTTTTCATCAGGAGGATGTACCAACATAACATCAAACACTGCTGTTATTACCATAAACCCTTTACCAACTATTGATAGTCAACCTTTGAGTACCCAAAGTACTTGTGTGGGAGGAACAATACCGGCTTTAACGGTTTCTTACACAGGAGGTGTTGGAACACCAATGTACCAATGGTATAGTAATACTAACAATACTACCACTGGCGGCACACCCGTTGGAACTAATGCTGCGAATTACACTCCTCAAACGTTCAATAGTAGTGGAACATATTACTATTATGTAGTCATTACTTTGAATGGTGCTGGTTGTGGCATTATAACAAGTAATGTCGCCGAAGTTATAGTAGTTCCTGATCCGACTTTAACAACCCAACCATTAACTCAACAAACCGTTTGTCAAAATACACCGGCTACAGCTTTACAAGTGCAAGCTAGTGGTGGAATTGGAACAACTTATTCTTATCAATGGTATGTGGCAACCACAAACAGTAATACCTCAGGTACATTAATAGTTGGAGAAACAAACAACACATATTTACCACCAACCAATGTAGCCGGTACTCTTTATTACTATTGTATCGTAACGCAAAATTCAGGTAATGGATGTAATGTAACCAGCACAGTAGCTACTGTAATTGTTAATCTGACACCTGATTTCACCACACAACCAACAGCCAGTACTATCTGTTTGGGCCAAACACCAACGCAATTAACCTTTACTGTAGTAAACGGAGTAGGCACTCCTAATTACCAATGGTATTCCAATACGGTTAATTCGGCTACCGGAGGAACAGCAATCAGTGGTGCTACAACAGCTACCTATACTCCTCCATCTAATACCCCGGGAACAACCTACTATTATTGTGTGGTTTCATTTCCGGCAATTACTGGAGGGTGCTCAATTATTACAACCAATACCGCAGAAGTAATCATTAATCCAAATCCGGTTATCGCCCCTGAAAGTGTAACTATCTGTAGTGGTAACAGTTTTACCATTGCACCCTCAACATCAGGAGGTAATATAATTCCGCCGGGAACAACTTACACCTGGACCGCTCCGTCTATTACACCGGCAGGAGCCATAACAGGAGCTACTGCTGAAATTACACCACAAACTATTATTAGTCAAAATTTAATCAACACAACTACCAGTCCGGCTACAGTTATTTATACAGTAACGCCTAATTCCGGTATTTGTGTTGGCAACAGTTTTACGGTAACAGTAACTGTTAATCCGGCTATTAATCCGAATGTTGTGGTTAATAACAATGCTTGTTTTGGAGTAAACACAGCCTCAATTACCACCAATATTACCGGCGGAATACCGTTTTCAAGTGGCACTCCTTACCAATTGAATTGGACGGGACCAAACGGTTTTACCTCAACCAATTCATCCATTACAAACATAGAACCCGGCTTGTATCAAGTAACCATAAATGATGCAGGCGGTTGTCCTTTTTCAGGTTCATATACTATTACCGAACCTACTGATATTGTTATTACCGTAGATAGTGAAAATGATATTACTTGTTTTAATGCGGATAATGGTAGCATCAACATTACTGTAACTGGCGGGACAGGAAATTACTCGTACAATTGGACTCGAAACGGTGGCTTTCACTCCACAACCGAAGATATTGCAAACCTAAGCCCGGGAACTTATGTAGTAACAGTTACTGATGCCAATAATTGTGGTCCTAAAACAGCAACGTTCACTATAACCCAGCCACCGCTTTTAGTGTTGAGCTTAGCCGGTCAAACCAACGTTTTGTGTTACGGAGCTGCAACAGGAGCCATTACAGTAAATGTTTCAGGTGGTACGCCAAATCCAATTTCGGCAGACTATACTTATTCATGGACTGGTCCAAACGGATTTACCAGTACCGCTCAAAATTTGAATAATTTGTTCGCGGGAGTTTATGATTTAGCGGTAACCGACAATCAAGGATGCGTTAAAAATCTTTCAGTAACCATTACGCAATCTACTGAAATAGTAATCAATTACACTACCACACCAATAACTTGTTATGGTGCCAATAATGCTTCTCTAACCGCTACAATATCCGGAGGTAACGGGCCATACCAATACCAATGGAATAATTTAGCTACCAGCTTAACCCAAACGAATTTGTCGGCTGGGACTTATATCATAACTGTTACAGATAATGTGGGTTGTATAAAAACACAAAACATAGTCATCCCTGAGGCACCGGTATTTACCATTAACCCTATAGTTACTAACGTTTCCTGCTTTGGTGCCAACAACGGTAGCATCAATTTAAACCTAACAGGCGGAATAGCTCCGGTGGCGCTAACTTGGAGTGATGGCAGTACCTCCGGTTTAATCAGAAACAATCTGCCACCGGGAACTTACACCGCAACTATTTCAGATGGTACGCCTTGTTACATAGTAAGAACCTTTACTATAATTCAACCTCAACCCTTGGTAATTTCGGCTAACACTACAAATCCATTAGACTGTACAATTACCAATAACGGAGCAATTAACTTAATAGTTTCAGGTGGTACACCTCCGTTTACTTATAGTTGGTCAAATGGTGCTACCACTGAGGATTTGAATAATCTTGTTGCCGGTAATTACAGTGTTACGGTTACCGATGCTAACAATTGTTCCGTTACCGGCCAATACAGTTTAACCCGACCGGCTCCAATTCAAATTAATGTTACCACACAAACCGATTTTGATTGTGCAGCCCATGAGGTGACACAAAGTTTTGTTGCCCAAGCCTCCGGAGGTGTTCCGCCTTACCAATACCAATGGTCAAGCGGCAATGTGACTGGGGTAAACGGAGAAATCATGAGTTCTGATGTTAACGGCACAGTAATACTCACTGTAACTGATGGCGTAGGATGTACTGCTACTTACACCGTTGATGTAGACAACCCGGTAATTGGTTATTCTTCGTTTGATACTACTTCGTTTGGCTATTCAACTTATGGTATTTACTCGATTGGAGATCCAATTCAATTCACAAGCGACATCACCGGTGATTACGTCTCTGTATCATGGGATTTCGGAGATGGTACTTTTTCAACCGAACTCAATCCAACACATACTTATTTAATTCCACGAGATTATGTGATTACACAAACAGTTACTTATCCATTTGGTTGCGTTTACGTTCACACCATAACTTTAGTAGTAGAAAAAGGCTATTTATTAGTAGTTCCAACTGCTTTTACGCCAAATAATGATTCGCTAAACGATACCTACAGACCGGTTTCTAAACGTTTAAAAAATATTAGGTTGGATATCTATGATACTTGGGGTTCGTTAGTTTACTCTGAAACCGGCGATGTACTGGTGGGATGGGATGGCAAAATCAAAGGGTTTAATGCCGAAAACGGAAACTACTATAGCAAAGTAACCGCCGAAACCTTCTATGGTACCATAGTCAATGAAAATCAAACTTTTGTATTAATCAAGTAAATGTTGTTATCGATGAAAATTAAATTCCTTTTTATAGCTGCATTTACCTTGGTTACCACTATTAGTAGTGCTCAAGACCCTATATTCACTCAGTTTTATTTGGTCCCCGAGACCTTGAATCCTGCTTTTACCGGTATATCCAATACATGGAATGCCGGATTGATGCACAGGCGACAATGGCCCGATGGAAACCGAAAAATGGATACGCAATTCGGCTTTGCCAATAATTTGATTAGTGATGAAATAGGAGTAGGTGTTACTGTATTAAACCACAACGAAGTTTTTACCGGATATAACTATTTCAAATTTAATGGTGCCTTTGCTTATCGCGTAGATTTGGATTACGATTGGAGACTCCGATTAGGACTCGAAGCTGGGTTAGGTAGAAAAGATTTTAATTTCAACAACTTATTGTTGGAAGACCAAATCAACAGCAATACTGGTGCTATCAGTCCGGGCAGTGTCGACCCCGGAGTTTTAGACTATAGCAATAAAATCAACTTTCTCGACTTTGCAGCCGGGTTTGTACTCGACCAAGAAAATGCTTGGTTTGGGGTAGCGGTTAAGCACTTAAACCGACCGGATATTTCTTTCCGTGAAAATGCTAATGTTCCCTTAGATTTATTTTTAACTGTGCATGGAGGTTATTATTACGAGTTTTTGAATTCTCCAACAAGCTTAATACCGGAAGGAACCAACCTAATGCTAACAGCCAACTACATGCGCCAAGGGCAATACAGCCGTTTGGATATTGGAGCAGTTATGGACTACAGCCGATTTAGTTTTGGATTAGTAGCGGCCACAAACCCGGAAAGACGTGCACCAAACAGTCATTTTCTAACTTCTATCAATCCGGTGTTTACGTTCAAGTCCAGTGAGTTTACTTTTGGATATTCCTACGATTGGAATACCTCTAGAATTGGCAGAACACAAGGCGTGCATGAGTTTTCATTAACTTGGCAATCCAGTTACCGTTGTGACCGTTGCGATAACTATAAAGTTAAATTAAAACGTAACGGTGAAGCAGGCTATCAAAAAATGTAAAGTTTTCTCCAAAACATACAACACCTCTTAGAGGTGTTTTTTTATGGCTTTACGGTTTTCCGTAAAAAACTCTTTTTTTATCGTTTTAAGTTTGTTTGAACCAAAACCATAAGAGCATGGAACTTCAATCACAACTCAAAGCCCTTGCAGATAAAATCAATTTGTTGAAAGACAAAATTGAAACAGAAGAGTCTACCAAGCATGCTTTCGTATTGCCTTTCATTAACCTACTTGGTTATGATACTTTTAATCCAACAGAAGTGGTACCGGAATACACAGCTGATTTAGGATTAAAGAAAGGTGAAAAAGTAGATTACGCTATCATACAAAACAATGAACCCATCTTAATCATAGAATGTAAAAACTGGAAGGAAAACCTATCGGTACATGGTTCACAATTGTTCAGATACTTCCATGTTTCAAAAACCCGTTTTGCGCTTTTAACAAACGGAATACACTATCAGTTTTTTACTGACTTGGATGAGAAGAATAAAATGGATCAAAAACCCTTTTTAGAATTTGACATTACCAATTTAAGAGACAATAGCATCAATGAAATCAGCAAATTTCACAAATCGGGATTTGATGTCAATAAAATTTTAGACAATGCCAGTTCATTGAAGTTTATCAAAGAAATCAGAAAGCAAATTGATGCTGAAATAGCAAAACCATCCCCTGAATTTGTGAGGCTGTTTGCCTCTAAAATTTACACCGGTAGATTGACAGAAAAAGTGATGGAAGAATTCACTGATTTAGTTCAGAAAGCATTCGGACAATTAATTGGCGAACGAATAAATGAAAGACTTCACCTGGCTTTAAATAAAGAAGTAGTTATTCAAGAAAAAGATCAACTGGAAGAAGTAGAACATTCCAAAGTGAATACTACTGAAGAAGAGTTAGAGGCTTATCGTATAGTTGTGGCAATTCTGAGAAGAAAAATACCAATTAGCAGAATTGTTCACAGAGATACGCAATCCTATTTCGGAATTCTTTTAGACGATAATAACCGTAAGCCAATATGTCGATTACATCTCAATGGCGGTAAAAAGTATATCGGTTTATTTAATAAGGATAAAAATGAAAACAGAATGCCTATTGAGACTGTTGATGATATTTACCAATTCGAAAAAGAACTTTTAGAGACGCTAAACCTTTATGAAACTGAATAACGTTCAGCATGTCTAGGAAATACAATACTGATACCAATGGTTCTGATTGGACGGAAATAACCAAACTGGAGATATGGTACAAAGCACAACCTATTCCGGGTCGCCCATCCAATTTGTGGCGAAGAGATTGTTGCGGATTTGCCATTCGATATACCGATTTTGGTGACAGAGACTCCATGTACGGCTGGGAAATCGATCATATTTATCCGGTGGCTAAAGGCGGAAATGATAATCCAAGAAATCTACAACCGCTCAATTGGAAGAACAATGCCCAAAAAGGTGACAGCCTAACATGGAGTTGTCCCAAATAATATAATTGTGGTGGTATTTGCGCCGGAGTAGTATCACATATGACTGCTCCGGAGGCAAATGCTTTTGCAGATTTAAATTAAATTTGCGCTATAACTATTATTAATGAGATTAAAAGTACTTCTGTTTTTTTGTCTGACAAACATTTCAACCGCCCAAGTCAAAATCCTAACTTGGAACGTCGAAAACCTTGGTAACTCAAAATCAGACAGCATCATCACCTACATAGCCAACACAGTCAAAGCCTATGATATAGTAGCCCTGCAAGAAGTAGTTGCTGGTGATGGAGGCGCGCAAGCAGTTGCAAAACTAGCAGACCAACTCAACCGCAAAGGAGCCAAGTGGGATTACGCCATTAGCGATCCAACCAGTAGTTCAGCATACAAAACGGAGCGCTATGCTTTCCTCTGGAAAACGGCTAAAGTAAGATTGGTAAACAAACCTTGGTTGGAGAAAAAATACAGTTTACTAATTGACCGCGAACCCTATTATGCCACGTTTGAATATAATAAAAAGCAATTCACCCTGGCCAACTTCCACGCCATCACCAAAAGCAAACAGCCTGAAACCGAAATAAAACATTTTAAAAACCTTCCGGCACTATATCCCAATCTCAATATTGTTTTTGTCGGAGACTTTAATTGCCCACAATCTCATACGGTTTTCAATCCATTAAAAAAGATGGGATACAAACCGGTTTTTGAAAATCAACTGACATCTCTAAAAAGAAGTTGCGAAAATAACAATTGTCTTTCCAATGAATTTGACAACATCTGGTACAACAGCAATACTGTGGAAATCAGTAATCCCAAAGCAATTCATTTTTATAAAGATTTTAAAGATTTTGCAAAAGCCAAAGCCGTTTCAGATCACATTCCGTTATCAGTCCAAATAAATCTAAAGTAAGCGTCAGTTCGAGTATACCGTCTCGTTATTCATAACGAGACGGAATGAATCGAGAACCAAAAACAACAAGTAATGAAAACATCTTTCCTTTTCAAAATAATAGTCATTTTTGCCATTTTATCAGCAATAAGTTGCAAGCAAAAAGAACAAGAGCGCAAACAAAACTTTGTCCCGGCTAACACCGAAGATTTGACAGCAGAGGAATTAAAAACGGTTCATACGGATACCAATTACAAATACGAATACAGAACCGGAACCAGCGGCGATTATGCTTATAATTATGATGTTTCAGGCTATGATGACATTGGAAAGGAAGTTACCGGTAATGTAAGTATGGAAGACAAATATGGAACCGGTACAATTACCAATGCCGATGGGGTAGAAGTTGAGGTTAACGTCGAATGGATTGGTAAAGGAGAACTAAAAGCTACCGATGATGATGGAAACGAATACGAGCTCACGGTGGATTAAAATCACTACATTTATAAAACTTTAAAAGTCGTCCAATGAAAAAAGCAGTCTTACTTATTGTTTTGTTTTTGCTAACATCAGCTGCCACTAATGCTCAGAAGATTTATAAAACACCTTCAGGTGCTAAGTACCATTTGGGCAATTGCAGGATGGTGCAAAATGTTTCAGAGGAAATATCTTTTGAAGGAGCGGCCGAATTGGGTTTACAACCTTGTAAAATATGCAAACCAAAAGATTATGTAGCTTTAGGTTTAACCTCTCAAAAAAACCAAGCGCAAGGACAATCTCAAACAGTCCAATGCAAAGGAACTACCAAAAAAGGAACTCGTTGTAAGCACATGACTAGTATTGCCAATGGGTATTGCTTTCAACACAATCCGGATAGATAAGATAACGCTGACCACAAAACCCAATCCCCACAACATTGTCATCCTGAGCTTGTCGAAGGACTGAACTGAGTTTGTTCTGAGCTTTGCTTGAACAGGCAGTAGGCAACCGAGACGGTAGGTCGAACCGATCGAAGCTACACGATCGTAACCAATGTCGAAGACTCGTGTCGAAAGCGACTATCCATCAGGAAAATTCGTTGTATAAACAAAGTTTCAAGGATGTTACACCCTAGGCTAAAACCCGAACGGGCGAAGTAAACTGCTAATAGTGGCTGGCGGTTATCCACAAAACACCCATGTTCATCTATAATCACACTTTATTTTTCGATTCAATAGAAAATATCAACTCTCTCCCGGATTTCTTCAGGTGGACGAATATAGGTTAGATAATTTTTAATTTAATCTATTACTACATTATCAATTGTATTTTTCATAGGATAGTCCTGTTTATCAATATTACATTAATTTCTCGAATTCTCCCAAGTCGCGCGTCGCTTGCCCCAACTTATTTATAGGCATGATACCTATCCACATCAGTCATAGCTAAAATACAAAAGGATGGCAAATCTTTTATTGCATTTTAGACTAATGTTCGATTTAGTAAATTAAAACGAAGTAAATTAGCTCAAACTTCAAATATTATCCACTATATGGAAAAACAAAAGCTCCGATTATTAGAGCTTTTTTACTACATTTGATTTCCAAACGTTATTTATTTCATGAGCAAAACATTTAACATATATATCGACGAAAGTTGTCATTTAGAACATGATAAGTCAGAGGTAATGTGCATTGGTTACACAAAAATAGACCGTGAGCATTATTATGAGCTTAAAAATGTAATCAAAGCAATTAAACTTCACCACAAAAACCCAATGGAGGTAAAATGGAATAAGTTATCCATGTCTCGATGGCCACTTTACAAAGAATTAATAGATTTTTTTTTTAGAAGCAATATAGAGTTTAGGAGCGTGCTGATAAAGAACAAAAAAAATCTTGGTCCTATTAGATTTAATAGAGAAGATAAAAACAGCTATTACTTTAAGACACTAAAACAACTATTAAATAATAAAGTATCCGAAGATGATGATTTTTACCGTGTATTTTTAGATGTTAAAGACACTAGGGGCAAAACAAGGCTTGTTTTGCTGGAAAGTGAGTTAGCGGAAAGACACAAGGAGAAATCTCCTTTTATACATTTTCAACATTTACATTCCAACGAAAATGAATTTCTTCAACTAACAGATTTGTTTATTGGTGCAATTTGCTTTAAAGCTCGAAATGAATATAGCCAATCCAAAGCTTCTTTAATCAAACAAAAAGTAGTTGATTATCTGGAAGAGTGTTCGGGGTATCTTTTAGATGATGGTACAGAGCCTTGGGAAACGAAGTTTTTTATCCAAGACTTTCAAGTAAAACCATTAAAGAATGATTAGTTTGGATGATTTAGAGGACTTGTTTGAAGATTTAAGTATAGAAGGTCCCACACCGGCACAATTATTTACAATGTATGGTCATTATTTAAACGATATAGTACACAACCTAATTAAAATTAATGGTATAATCTTAACTTTCAATAGTAACATCTCAAAACATCCGGTATGTAAAGGAAAACACCAATGTTTTGAACACATCATAACTAGAGAAAGTAAGCATTCTGGTAAAAGATCGTTTGATCCGGGAAGAGCCAACAAAGTACATTGGATTAAACCAATTTTAAACAACGTTACAGACCCAAGGATTAAATACTTTGAAGAAATTAACGGAGACAATCAAACGCAGCAATTTTATTGGTATGAAGAAAAGAATTTTATAATTATCATAAGAGAGGTAAACCCTGATCTGTTATTAATAACTTCGTTTTCAGTAGATAAGGAAGAAAGATATAATTATAAAAAACGATACGAAATCTATAGAGACAAGACATAAAAAAACCCCACTTCGTAAGTGAGGTACGTATCTTAAGGCAATACGATTGGATGAACAAGTCACTCGCCAAGTCCTTTACACTTTGTGTATTGACTGTACAAATATACAACAAAAAAGTTCTTACCAAATTATTTTATCGGATTTTCGCGCACTTAATCGGATTTTTGCGCATTTCGCGGAAAAATTAACATTGTTTTATAAAGTAAAAATGAAAAATCTATGGTGAAAATCCCTTTTTAACTTATTTATATTCCTATTTGGATTAAAGAAGTATATAATTACTATGAAAAATTTCAACTTAGTAATTTCAGTTCAATATAATAAAACCATCAATTTGCACTGACCGCGTTAGCAGTAATATCAAATTTCTTTTACTATTGAGCTAAACTTGTTGGTAAAATTTACAAATATGATTTCACAAAATCTTCCAAGATAATAGCCCTCAAAATCTTTAACATCTTCAGCGGTACTTTTAAACTTAAAAACTTCTAACGTTAATTGAGTATTTGGAGTATCTGCAACCATCTTTATTACACCTTTTTCTCCCCATTGCTTTGTATGTTTAATATATTTTGTATCATTGGATTCCTTGTCCATATTTTTAATTCTTCATCTTAATTAATTTTAGAATATCAGACCTTAGTTTAGTTGGGTTAGCTGTTTTAAAATGTAGTTTCATATTAAATTATTAAATTTCTTGATTGAATATGGTAGTGAAGTTTTGGAGATATTGCCACTAACGTTCCGTCTCTTTGCGCTGTATAGGTAGCTTACCGCTTTGTTGTAAAGAATATGTAAATTTACTTCTGAGTATTTTCCATACAAGAAAATGAAAACCAGCCATTGTCGAGAACTGATCTTAGCGGCAGTTTTTAAATCTCTTTAATTTCTTTTATAGTTTTATCAACTAAAAATGGAATTTCATTATTTAATAAATCTGTATAAACAACTTTTTGAGCAAGAAAGGTGTCAACAGCTATGCAGTAATCGGGTGAGATTTGATATTTATCTGAATAGTTTTTAATCATAAATCTGTATAAAATTTCGCAGAATATGCCTAATTCTGGTTTGGAAAATCCTTTTATTAGTGGAACTAACCATAATGCACCTATTTCATTTTTGCCATTCCTTTCATGGCTAAAAACTAAGCTAGGATTTACAAATAAAGGAACATCATCTATTGGAAATATTTTATTTGTTTTATGCACAGTTTCGAATTTCGTAATCTTTGATGGTCTAATATCACTAAAATCGAAATCTTTAAAATTTGTCATTATATCAATGTTCTGCTTATACATTCCTTGAGTATTTGTAGCAAGTTCAGTATTTCTGAGCTTGGCTTGGAATTCCTCTATTTTAGAATCAAACAAATCATGGTTTCTATCCTTGAAAACATTATAAATACAACAAGTACTTATTGACCAATAATCACCACTACTACTTTTATTTTCTTCTCTTACTGCTTCTTTTGGTTGTCTTGTTTTTAGTTTGAAAGCGAAGTTTTTCTTTCGAATATCAGACTTACGTCTAAACTCGACCAATTCTTTAATTCTGATTTTTTCCATTGGATTTTAAATTAATTTCTACAATCAATCATAATCGTTCCTGCTTGGCAGATATAAACATCATTTACTTTTGGATTACCCTGATAATGGTCTTTCAAATCCTGTTTCAGTTCTTCGTATTCGCCATTTTCGGCAACTTTTTGAATTTTAACATTGATTAGTCTTCCAACTGGCATAATTGTATATAATCCATCACTTGTTGTTTTGGCATGTTCCGAACCGCCAAGAATGCCATAACTTTCATAGGTTGTCTGTAAAGATTCTACAAAGTAATCAGTCTCTTTAAACAATTCACTTTTACTGTTAGAACAACCAACTATGATAAAGAAACAGATAATTAGCATTAAAATTTTATTTCTCATATTTTGAGTTTTGAGTTTAGATTTTATTATTGAAAACTTTAAAAACAACTCCTAAAGAGTGGTTAAAATCATAATCCTACGAATTCACTTGCTTTAACTGCTACTGCTTTTTCAAGAGTAACTCCTAAATCAGCACAAACTTTTTTCATGTCTGCCATTGCTTGGTCTGAAGATTTCGATTCATGCCTTAAGGTAGTATTGGGCAAATAATAAATTTTCGTAGCAGTTCCTAATTTAAAATTATCATAATAATTTAAGGCTAATAATGCAGCTTTAACCTCCGTATTCTTTGCACTAACATCATATGATATTAATACATTTGAAATTGTCGTTCCCATTTTTTAAGTTTTAAAATTTAGGAAATTTACATTTATATAATTTTAAAATAATACGGTTTTCCGTAAAGAAGAGACTTTTTTAAATGTATTTGTGCCTTTAAACCTTAATCGCCAAGCGAAAAGTAATTTTATAGATTTAGACGAAAATCTAATGGTAATGATCTCATCTTTTATAAGCTTAAACACAAAATGATTACAAACTTTTAATTCTACTATATAAAAAAAGATGCAGAAGCATCCAAAGTTTAGTTTTTTAAATTTGAAATAATTAAAAAACGGTATCATTAATCTTAATCAACAAACGCTTTAATGCATTTTCGGTCAATGCATTTTTAGGTGTTTTACCCACGATATGTTTTTCCATTACATAAGAAATAAGATGGCACCTAGCTTGGCTGAAGTTCTTGTTGTTTTTTTGAACCAACATATCTTGAGTTACTTCAAAAGTAAATAAATCAGTACCGGTTGATGAAGTCATCATTACACATACATAAAGTTCATCTTTGTCGTAAACGTCTTCGTTTGAAATGATAATGGCAGGATGTGTTTTTGTTTCCTTTGAATAAGGTAAATCAAAAAAGACCTCGATAATATCGCCTTTTTGGAAGCCCATTAACAGGAAAGTAGTTTTTCCAAAGAATCAGCTTTCATTTTTGAAAAGCCTTCTTTTAAGTCTTCATCAGTCTCAATTATTGGCGATGATTGGTATACATTTTTATGAAGCTTACTTTCAAGTTTGTACAAACATTCAAGAGAATATTTAATGTTTTGTTTTACAGCATCACTGTCTAAATAGTCTGCCTTGGCTAAATCAGCTTCAACTTTTTCTATTAATCTGATAATTTCTTTTGTTTCTGATAACAAAGAGGTAGATTTCTCAAGTGTGAGATCCTCTATACGATTTAAGGCACCTTCTAATGCTAAATTAAAAGTAGTTAAATGAGTATTGTATTTAGCAACAATTTTATTTTTTATAAAATACAAAAACCTAACTATAAGTGATACTCTTTTAGTATCACTTACTATCGGTTGAGCCATGTCTTGTATGTCAATGCTTAAATACATATAGTAATTGTAGTGCAAATTACGCACCAAATATAGTTATTATAATTCATATAACAAATCGATAGGAACTATAACCGATTGAACATGTTATTGATAAGTTGCTTATACTTTAACGCCCAAATTTAAAAAAGGTTACAAAAAATAATGTTAAAAGTAAAATGATTCGAAACTGGATAACCTTCAATTTTGTCTCTATTTTGGTATTTGATATGCTCACTAAAATAAGACTAAACATCGATATAAGCCTAAGCCACGCATTTTTACTAACCGCTGTTGGCAGATGTAATTCTATTCATTTTCTTGGTATTCAAAGCAAGTTAAACACGTTTCTTCACCCTCATAGTCGTGTATTACATTTCCTTTGCATTTTTCTTCTTGACAGTCCTTTCTAATTACATTAAATTCAGCGTCACAGTTAATACAATGAAGGTTAGTTGAGTCAGGTTTGTTTGGTTTTAAAAAAGCCCATTTACTCTCTAAATATCCATAATCACCATCAATTGTTCTTTTACATTCTGGACAAAAATATGCTCTTCCTAATATGTCAGTATTTAGATATTTATTAAGTTTCTTTTTACCAAGAATATCTAATGCAAAATCTAAATGTTTGTAAGCAACTGCATACTCTATATCCCAGTCAAAGTAACCGAAAAGTGGATTTTCATAATTGAAATTTCTTGTTTCTAAAAACCAAGCGTCTTTTCCAAAACAATATGTGTATGCATTGAGTATGTGGTCTAAAAGTTCTTTTGCTTTAATTGAAACCTTGTTAGCTCCGTGAATAGCTTCGTTTCTTTTTTGTCTAACTATTTCAATAAATTCAATAAACTCTTCTGTGATTTTCTTCTCAGATACTGCACAAAATGTTGTAAGAAGAGCTTCGCCTGATATGGTATATAAACTATCAAATTCTTTGTCAGCTCTTGAAGGTAGAGTTGGCCAATCAGTTCTTGTTTTTTCTATTAGTAAAAGTGGTGTAGTCTTGCAAATTGCAGATTTCATGTAGGTTTCTATTCCTTGGTGTAAGAGAATTAAAGAAGTCCTTATTGTTCCTGAATTATGTTCCCAAATTTGCTCTAACGATACTTCTGCCCGTATTACATCGTCATCGTATTCATTGTAATTGTCATAAACTTTATAAAGCAGATTAAACGCTTGTGTCAAACATTGTTTAGAAACATCTTCAAAGTCATTATATGTTGGTAGGTTTGTTATCACAGTGGTTTTTTATTATATCTGCTGACGTTTCGCGGCTAGTTGCATTAAAATAAAAGTTTTTACGATAAAATAGGAGTGAAGCTAAGAAAAACTAGCAATCGCTATAACCGTTGTTTATAGGCTGCCGCTTTTGTTTATTGCATTTATTTTATTTCTGTGTTTAATTTCCAGTCTTTGATTCCCATTAAGTTCAAAATAAGTATTCCGCTAATTCTATAGAGTAAAATGTTTGCTCGAGTTAGTAGTTCTGCGTCTACTTTATCAATACTTCCATGAGTAATATTGTCTCGAAGTTTTTTCAAATCATCAAGTTTTACTGGAAATATTTCTGGATTCAAGTTTTGATTTTCTAAAAAAGAAGCTAATTGATTTTTCATTGGTTTGTTTTGCAAAAGTGCTTGTACGTTGTGCCAACGCTTTTTAAACTCTTCATGTTCGCTTTCGTCTATAGTTTCCAACAGTTTAACTAACGCTTCGTCTTGCCTGAATTTTGTCTGTTTTCTGTTTAAAATAAACTTGAATTTTGTGCTGTCGTGTTTTTGTTTGTCACAAATTTCGATTATGTTGTAACGAATTAAAAATGCTGAATAATTATCAACAAGATGCGATTGGTTAAATAACGAAATTGCTTTTGAGATTATTACAAAATTCTTTACAAATTCTTTTTGCCAGCTAGCTTGTAGAAACTTATTAAAATCCCAATATATTCCAAAACCTCTAAGGTTCCCATTTTTGTTAAGAAAGTTTTTTTGTTCTATATTTTTTATAGTGATTGTGTTTTCTGGGAGATGTATTCTACGAAAAACATAATCAATTTTGATGTGATGATAAAACGAAGCCAGTATCAAAACAATTTCGCCATAAAAGACAGCTTCTTTTTCTGTAATTCCTTTTCCATATTTGAATTGAATTTTTGGTTCTTTAGTAATAGAGGCAACTCTTTCTTTGCGATTGTCTTTTGGAACGAAATTGAACTCTGGACGAAAAGTGGATTTTGCGAGTTTGTAAAACTTAGTTGAATCTTTCATTCTAACAATATTGAAATTACCGTCATTTTTTAACCAAGTTTTAGGAGACAGAATTGAGTAAAAAGGCTCAACTATTCTAAAACCTTTGTCGTCCAAATAAAATTCAGCAGTATTAGTTTTGCTCTCAATAGGATTCCAATAAAATTTTGCAGTATCAATTTTAATGATAACATATTTTTTACCGTTTTCATAAAAATTAGTACTGCTACTAGCACCAAGTAATTTGGCTTCCGACAAATCAATTTTTTGTAAGCGTTCGTTAGTTCTGTTTTTGGTTACTTCAATTTTTGTGAATGAGCCAAATTTGAGATCATCGATTTGGCCAACCCAATCCATCAACGAATCTTCAAAACCAGTATTTTCATCGAATAAAATATGCAATTCAATTTCGTCTTTTCTTAGATATAGATGGGCATGATGTGTTTCCTCTATTTTAGCTGTTATGTTTTTATAACCATACTTGCTAAAATCAACATCAGGAAATTTTATCTCTAAACAATGATAATCGCTCATTTTCTATTTTTTCAAATACTTGTTTGTCAATATGTTTCTTAGTTGAACTGTTGTCATGCGGTTGCCCAAAACGTTTCGCCGCTATCAGACTGTTGCGAAGCCAACGAACCGCTTATTATCTACTAAAATAATAGTTTTTCACCTAAAGCAGAGTAGTAGTCACGAAAATCCGGCAATAGCGGTTAACGGACGTTAGCAGGAGCCTTATTATAAATTTAAAAATTCTAAAAGTTTTGCTATAAATTTTTGAGGAGCGCCATCTTCATTATATGAATCGATAATTTTTGTTAAATTCCCTATTAATGATGTTCCATTCAACACATATTTGTCAAGTTTGTCTAATGAAGTTTTAGCTTCTTTTTTATCTCCTTTTTTTAATGCGTTTAAAACTTCATTAATGGATTCCCTAATATCATCTAAATCTGCGGTTTCTAGAGTCTTATTTATAATTTTTAAATCTTCATTAGTAATTACTTCAACTTTCAATAATTCAGTATCTATAATTATGTCAAAAAAATCGTCTGCATTTATGCTTTCATTTTTAGGAAAATCCTCATCACTTACTTTTTTAGCAATACATTTAAACCCAAAACTAACATTTTGATGTATGTTAAAAATTATTGCACTTCTTTTAGCTATTCTATTATAAAAAATTTGAAATTGGCCTTGTGCATTTGTTACAAATTGTCCTTGTAAACCAATAGGAATTAATGGTTTATCTTTAAATTTTAATACAGTTGGAATGAAATTTTCTGGAAATAAAATCCCAATAGTAAAACCTTCTGGAACTATATAATCATCCGCAAATGTAATTTCATTTTCTCGAACGTAGATTTTTGTTTCTGGTTGTGGTGGATGACTTTGTATTTTTATGCCATCATCTAAAACCATAAAAGGAAAGGTAATTGAGTCTGTTTCAATTTGAGTTCTTCTATTTTCAAATGTCCATTGTAAATAATCTGACTTTATAAGATGAAACATAGCACTACCATTTTCCTCAAGTTTTTGTATTAATAAAAATTTTGTAAACATTAAATTTATTTGTTTTTATTACGATTTTTTCAGAGGTTTCTGCTAACAGCGTACTGTCTACTAATATAATAGTTATACGTCAAAATATGAATTGTAATCAAGAAAATCAAAGCTTCGCTTGTAATCACTTTTGTGCGCTTACATTTTATTACCTTGTTTATAATTCTTGAAAGTTAGTTCTAATTGGAATGAAATTTAAGTTTAACAAACGCTTTCATCATTGGATTTTTAAACATATATCTTGTACTCATCCCTTTGCCTAATTTTATTAAAATTTCACCTCGAGAATCCTCAAGTAATTGATTGAGATTATAATTGAACGTACTACTATTTTTATGGTTTCCATTCGTTATTCTATTATATTGACGTAAGATTTCAGAGATTGGGAATGCGTTAAACTCATCTACATCTGAATTTGCGCAAGCATAGAGCAGATCTCTCCACTTGGTACTATTACTTGAAGACATAACTGCCTTTCTGAATGATAAACGTAATTGTTCTGATGTTTGATCAATTCCTGCTGCTATAGCTATCCTTAAATATGCTTCCGAAAAAAGAATTTTATCATTATTGATCAATTCTCTGCATCCAATTTCACATAGTAAATGAACATAATGTGGAAATCCAGAAGCAAATTCTATTATTCTCTCTTTTACAGAAGTCTCCATTTTCAGTTCAAGTCGTTTAAGTCCGTTAGTAATTATTTCTTCACATTCTTCCTTACGCATCCTTGGCATTTTTATTTGCTTCATACAACGTTCTAAAGACTGATGATTTCCAATAAGTGATTCTATACTGTCTGCTATTCCTACTAGAGCAATTGTTGAGTTCGTATTATTGTCAGATAATGATTTAATTAAATCAGCAAATGAAGATTTAGTTTTTTCATTTATTACATTATCAAATTCATCAAATACAAATAATAAATTTGCTTTACCTAAGTTATTAAGTAATGTTACTATAGTACTTGGGCGAAGAACTGCTACAGAATTAATTTGATCTTTTAGAGATACAATTTTTGTTTTTACTGTAGGTGTGAAGCCTACTCCTGTTATTGTTTGAGAAAATTGAATTTGTTCAAATGCTCTTTCCCACAATGTTTTAAAACTATCTGTTCTATCACATGTTATTTTAATTGGAAAAGTATTTGTTATAGATTTCACCATAATATTAGCTAACGAAGTTTTTCCAACCCCTCTTTCACCATATAAGATTGCATGCTGACCTTCCTTATTAATTGCTTCAACAACTTTTTCTAGTTGTGTTATTCTTCCATGAAAAAAATCTACTTCTTTTATAGGTGAAGTCGGCGAAAAGACTTGCTCTAGCATTGTTAATTTTTCTTGTTTAGTCATGAGTAATTTATTTTTACTAAAATATGAATTTTAACTTACAATAATATCTTTGTAAGAAAATAAAAAAATAATTTTTGTAAGTTATTGATGTTTAAATTTCATATTGTTTTTTAGTTTGAAATATTTTATTTATACTTCATAAAGCCATCTGTTATTTTAATTTGATAATATTTATTTTTAAACATATTAAGAATTACTTTACGAAATAGATGTAAATATATTTTATTTCTCACGATTCCTACAATTATCATTATGAAAAATACCTCTTCTATAATTTTTGAATTTTTCTTAAATGTTTATGCCTACAACTAGAACTGGGTTAATACTTGTAATTTCAGTCCAACCTAAAGATTAGATTTTTGAAAGGCTAATTGCATTGAATAATATTTCAGAAGGGTATGCAGTTTCTTGGTAGTTGTTAAGTTAATAAAGAGCAAAAAAAAGATGCCGTAGCATCTGATGATTTTGTAGTATCTGTTGAAAACGATTTACTTTTTTTCTTTTATTTTTAATTCTTTGTCAACTTCTTCAACTCTTTTAAAAAAAGATGAAATAGATATTTTATAATATTCGCAAAGCAGTAAGATTGTACTGGTCGAAACTTCAACGGGACCTGTTTCTATCCTCGCTAAATTTATCGTTGTATTTTTTAAATCAAAAATATCAGCAATAACGGCATCTTGTGTCAGTTTTGTTTCTGCACGTAGGTCTTGTAAGACCTTTTTTATTGCCAATATAAGCTGAGTATTTTTTATCTGTTTCATTTGATTTCAAATTGACATAGAAAAAAAGTTTGTCACAACGACATGTATGTAGGTAATAATTCTTATATTTGTCAGCATAATGCTATAATTAGTATTAAATTTGCGATTCTTCAAATGACATTATTGAAGCATTCGCTTTGAATCTCGTTATCAAAAACTGGTAATTTTTAAACACACGAGAGGATAAGTACGATGCTCACGTCGATATTGGCGTGGGCTCACTTATTCGTGTGTTGGGTATACCAGTACCTTGATAACGTTTAAGCTGAGTTCCGCGCCTTTTTGCGTTTACCTCGCTCACAGATTCACCATTTTTTAATTAGCCACAAGATAGAGGATAACTACTGTACTGTTGTCTCTAGTCTTGAGTATAATAACATTGTAAAAGCCTGCCTTAACAGCCATAGTAATAAGTACAATGGTCAAGTTGCTTTATTTGAGTTGGGTTATTGGAATTAGTAATCGTTAGGGCAGCTTTTATATCAATTACGAATTCGGCAGCTAATTTGTAAAACAACTAGTAATAACAAAACCCTATAGCCTATGGTATAAAAAACACAACGAAACAAACCAAAAAAAAGACTTACTATCTCATCGCCAAACTAACATAGGAAGCCGAAGCCTAATTAAACTATTGTTCAATTAAACTGGGCCGAGCGTTAAAAAAAACAGTCCGGTTGACTGTTTTAGCGAAGGAGCCAGGCGGCGCGGTGGCAAACTCTTATCGTCAACTAAACATAATTTGCCTATGATATAATAATCAACATAACAAAAAAAGACTTCCTACCTCGTGACCAAACTCAATAGGAAGCCGAAGCTTAAACAAACTATTGTTCAATTTAAACCAAACCAATATTATGAATAAAATTTCAGTATTCAAAGTGAGGGCTGTCATGGGGTATGCCTTTATAATAGGGTTATACCTGTGCTGCCTAGCCACTTTTGCCCAATCGTCAAATCCTACTACACTACAAACCATCAGCGGCATCGTATCAGATACCAATGGCCCACTACCCGGTGTCACAGTTACTGCCAAATCTTCCACCTTAACTACAATCACAGATACATCGGGCAAATACACAATCAGGGCAACGCAGGGAGACACACTTATTTTTAGCTACATCGGCTACAAGGAAACCTCCGTTACAGTCACATCAAATACAGTGGTCAATATAACAATGACCGAAGACGCTGCCGTGCTCAAAGAAGTAACCATCAATGCCGGTTATTACAAAGTAAAAGACAAAGACCGCACCGGGAGCATAGCCAAAATCACCGCCAAAGACATCGAACTCCAACCGGTCAATAATCCTTTAGGAGCCATGTCCGGCCGCATGTCCGGGGTGAATATTAACCAAAATACAGGCTTACCCGGCGGTGGGTTTTCCATTCAAATTCGCGGATTAAACAGCATCCGCTCCGAAGGCAATGCGCCTTTATATATTGTCAATGGGGTGCCTTACACTTCCCAATCATTGGGCGACAGCACCATCGGATCAACCACCATAGCAGGGCTAACCAATCCGCTCAACAACCTCAATCCTGCCGATATCGAAAGCATCGAGGTGCTCAAAGATGCCGATGCCACTGCCATTTACGGTTCCCGTGGAGCTAATGGGGTAGTACTAATCACCACTAAAAAGGGGAGTGCCGAGGAAACCAAAGTCAATATCAACGCATTCACTACCCTAGGGCAGGTAACCCGAAACTTATCCATGATGAATACAGCGCAGTATTTAAACATGCGGGCAGAAGCCTTTGCCAACGATGGCTATACCGCTTATCCAACCAATGCCTACGACATCAACGGCACTTGGAACCAAAACCGCTATACCAACTGGCGCAAGGAACTCATAGGGGGCACAGCACTAATTCACAATGGACAAGCTACAGTATCAGGCGGTAACCCCGAAACCCAGTACCTGCTAAGCGGAACCTTCAGAAGAGAAACTACAGTTTTTCCGGGCGAGGCACAGTATGGCAAAGGTGCCTTACACAGTACCATCAACCACCGGTCAACCAACAATCGCTTCAATCTAAACCTTACAGCCGATTATATAGCCGATAAAAACACCATGCCCGGTACCGACCTCACAGGGATAGCCTACACGCTGGCACCCAATGCCCCGGCTTTATACGATAGTGAGGGCAACCTAAACTGGGAAAACGGCACTTTCAACAATCCGTTGGCTTACCTCAAAGGAACTTACGTAACCACCAACCAAAACTTTTTAGCCAATGCGGTTTTGGCTTATAAAATGGCACCTGCTCTGGAACTCAAAACAAGCTTAGGCTATAACGATACCCGTTTGTCCCAAAAGTACACCAGCCCCACAACCATGAACAATCCTTTCGATAACACCCCTAACGAAGCATCACTATACCTCAGTTCAGGCAATGGAAAGTCTTGGATCATAGAACCTCAAATCAGCTACAGCAAAACGTGGGGCAAAGCCAAAGTCAATCTTTTAGCGGGAACCACCTTCCAAAGCCAAACCACCGAACAACTGGCTCAAACTGGTACAGGTTTCACCAGCGATGCCCTAATCAATAGTATTGAGGCCGCTGCCACAGTCTCCATACTCAACCACAATGTAACCGAGTACAAGTACAATGCGGTCTTTGCTAGGGTCAACCTCAATTGGAACAGCAAATACCATCTCAACCTAACCGGTCGTCGCGACGGTTCAAGCCGTTTCGGTCCGGCCAACCGCTTTGCCAACTTCGGGGCTATAGGTGCCGCTTGGGTGTTTTCAAAAGAAGAGTTTATAAAAAACAAACTGCCATTTGTAAGTTTCGGAAAAGTACGAGGCAGTTATGGTACCACCGGTAACGACCAAATAGGGGATTACCAATACCTAAATACCTATGCCATATCGCCTTACTTGTATGATGGTATTGTGGGCCTATTACCTTCGCGCCTGTACAACGCCAATTTCGGTTGGGAAACCAACAAAAAACTCGAAGCAGCGCTCGAATTGGGCTTTTTCCGGGATCGAATCAACCTCACGGCAGCCTACTTCAGCAACCGCTCTTCAAGCCAGTTAGTAGGCATTCCGCTACCGGGAACTACGGGTTTCCCGAGCATTCAGTCAAATTTAAACGCTACTGTCCAAAACACTGGGTTGGAACTCGATCTAAAAACGGTCAACTACAACAAAAACAACCTTACGTGGACCACTACAGTCAATCTAACAGTACCGCGCAACAAACTGGTGGCATTCCCCAATTTGGCGGGCTCAACCTATGCCAATCGCTTAGTGGTGGGGGAGTCGCTCTTCATCAACAAAGTGTTTACCAAAACAGGAATCGACCCAACGACTGGGGCCTATACTTTTCAAGATTATAACGGCGACGGTCAAATAACCTACGACAGCGACCGCCAAGGAATAGTAGACACCGCTCCCAAGTACTACGGAGGGATAAACAATCAGGTAACCATCAAGAATTGGAGTGTAGATTTTTTGTTCCAATACGTGAAGCAAATAGGCAAAAACTACCTCTACGGTGCTTCCTTAGCCGGTGGCTTTGCCAACCAGCCTGCCGAACTGCTAAACCATTATCCGCAAAACGGGACCAATGCCATAGCACAACAATACACCGTGGGAGATAACAGTGATGCGGTAGATGCCTTTTACAATGTAGTCGAAAGTGACGCTGCCTTTAGCGATGCCTCTTATGTGCGATTAAAAACAGCAACCATTACATATACACTGCCAACCACTTGGTCTAAAACGCTTTCGGCCAAAGTATACTTGCAAGGTCAAAACCTACTCACGTTCACCCATTACCGCGGAGCAGACCCCGAAAACCAGTCTTTGGTGTCATTACCGCCGTTACGCCAATTCACCATTGGCTTTCAACTAGGATTTTAATTTAAAACATTACATCATGAAAAAAATATTTTTTCTTTATCCCATACTAGCCTTAGCGTTGGTAATGGTTACGGTAAGTTGCGAAGAGTTCACAACAGTGGGGAACCCACAATCACAATTAACGGCTCCGGCTGTATTCGAAAATGAGACCACCGCCACCGCCGCCATAACCGATGTCTATGCCCAAATTCGAGAGTTGGGGATGGTCAATGGCAACTTGGGTGGTTTGTCTCATTTGATGGGGGTCTATGCCGATGAACTAAAGTTTTACGGCACCAATACCAACATTACCCAGTTCGACAACCATACCATCGTAGCTACCAATCCAATGCTGCTCTCTTTTTGGAATGCTGGTTACAACCAAATATACGCCACCAACGCCATTATCGAAGGGTTAAACAATGCTACAGGACTAACCCAGGCAGATAATGACAAGCTAAGGGGGGAAGCGCTCTTTCTTAGAGCCTATCTTCATTTTTACTTGGTCAATACATTCGGAGATATTCCCTATGCTACAACTACCAATTACACAGTCAATACCACTATAGCCAAGCTACCGCAAACCGTGATTTGGCAAAAAATAATAGCCGACCTGACCGAAGCGGAAAATCTATTGCCTACGGCCTACCCAACCGCAGAAAGGGTTAGAGCAAACAAAGCAGTAGCAACAGCCATGCTCGCGAGAGTCTATTTGTACACTGCCAATTGGCAAATGGCCAAAACAAAAGCAACCGAAGTAATAAACGATCCCGTGTACGCAATAGAGTCAAATTTAGCCAACGCATTTCTTCGCACTTCACCCGATATTATTTGGGCACTACAGGCAGGAGTGGCCGGCGTCAACACCAAAGACGCCCGAACTTTTGTTTTTAATGCAGGTCCGCCTACAAGGTCAGCACTTACTACCGGTTTGATGAATGCCTTTGAACCGGGCGACCAACGCCGCGTCAATTGGGTAAAAACGGTATCCAACAACAATGGTACCTGGTACTGTCCGTTCAAGTACAAAAAAACGACCAACACGGGTACTTCCCAGGAATACACCATACTCCTCAGGTTGGAAGAGCTATACCTAATTAGGGCCGAGGCCAACGCACAGTTAGGAAATACGACCGCTGCGCAAACAGACATCAACCTACTTCGCAACAGAGCAGGCTTGGCTAACACCACGGCCAACACCACCGAAAGTTTGTTAGCAGCCATAGCTCGCGAAAGGCAAGTTGAACTCTTCTCAGAACAAGGGCACCGTTGGTTCGACCTCAAACGCACAGGCAAAGCCTCCGAGGTATTAGCACCCTTAAAACCAAACTGGGCAGATACCCAAATAGTATTCCCGATTCCGCAAACCGAATTACTGCTCAACCCTAATCTATTACCCCAAAACAATGGCTATTAAAATGAACATAATCCCCAATACTATAATAACCTTGTTCGGACTCTTCTGGACTGGGACATTGGTTCATGGACAATCGCAAAAGCGAGCTTTACAAGAGTCAGAGTACAACAAATGGAGTACACTGCAAAACGAAGTAATAGCACCCGATGGCAACTGGATAGGCTATAGCCTGCATTATGAGGAAGCACCCGATACGTTGTTTGTAAAAAACACCAAAACAGGAAAGGAATTCATATTCCCTAAGGCTTCATCAGTCACGTTTAGCAACGACAGTCAACTGGCTGCGGTAAAATTAGAGAATGGCTTACTGCTCCGAGAATTAAAAGGTGGTAAAGCGCTAACAATAAATAGCGTGTTGCAATTTGAGTTTTACCGCCAAGGGCCTTATATAGTCTTACTCACCGGTAAAGAAAAAAATACAACCCTCAAAATACTCAATTACAGCACCCAAGAACAGTTTGATTATAAGGGAGTAAAAAGTTTTAGTATCAGTAATGATGGCAAGATTGCTATGAATACCGGCAACAAAGTAACAGTGGTTATTCCCAAAGAACAGTGTAAAGAAGCTACTATGTTTGAAGACGTAGCAGGAGAATTCAAAAACTTGCAATGGAACAAAACGGGAAACATTTTGGCCTTTTTACAACCACTACCCAAGGATTCTCTGATGCCGCAAAACCATCGCATTTACTGTTACAACTTAGTCAATAAAAAGCAGTATGTACTCGACCCTTCAACCCATGCAGCCTTGGGTGGACAACGTATCATGGTACGCATAGGAACCCCGGCTGTATTGTTTTCCGAGGAAGAAGAGAATTTGCTTTTCGCAGCAGCACAACCACGAAAACCCATTACAAAAGAAAAGATAGAAGTCTGGGATTCGGCTACGCCCTTAGAATATACACCAAATCGTTACAACGGCAACAACAAATACGAACCTAAACTCCACCAATGGGACTTTAGAACAAACCAAATCAAAGCCATAGGAACAGTTGACAAACCTAAAGTAATACGCATTAAAAACAGTCCTTACGCCTTAGTAGGCAATCCATTGCAGTATGAGCCTCAGTATGCCTACCATGCTCCCATGGACATTTACCTCAAAAACATAGCTACAGGAAAAGAAACCCTCTTACTGCAAAAGGTAGCAATCAACAGCAGCCTAATCGGAAATTCACCCAACGGTAACTTTATCCATTATTTTGCAGAGGGCAGTTGGTTTGTCTATGATATTGAGAGAGCAGCGCATATCAACGTTTCAACAAGTGCCAACACCTCTTTTGAGCATCCGGGAAAAAGCGATAGAGGAAAACCCAAAGCCTATGGTTGCGCCGGTTGGTCCGCCGACAGCCGTTACCTCATAGTGTATGACGAATATGGGGTTTGGTTATTAGCCAATGATGGAAAAAGTGCTAAAAGGGTAGTAGACGGAACCATCGACAAAATCCGTTATCGAGTATACAAAAAACTATATGAAACCGGGGATAAAATCAGTGTGGATGAGTTTAAAAATTACAGTTTCGACCTGTCAAAAGGCTTAGTCTTAGAAGCCATGGGCAACGACATGCAAAGCGGCTACTTTATAGCACAAGCCAACGGTTCCCTCAAAAAACTCATTTACGAACCGGCGGGTATCGACCGTTTGCTCAAAGCCAATGACAGTCACACGTATCTCTGTGTAAAACAAGCAGTAGACACATCACCTCAATTGGTGCTGATGAATAAAAATGCACAAGGAGCTAAAACCATTGTCACTACAAATCCGCAAATGCACAAGTACCATTGGGGTAGTGCAACCTTGGTAAACTACAAGAATAAGCAGGGAGTCCCATTAAAAGGAATATTATACAAACCCGCTGGTTTTATCGTAGGGAAGAAGTATCCCATGATAGTCTTAATCTATGAAAATCAATCACAGGGGTTGCATACCTATCACAATCCCACAAAATATGATGTAACAGGGTTTGCATTGGCCAACTATTTTCTCGATGATTATCTAATCTTACTCCCCGATATTGTCTACGAACAAGGGAATCCCGGATTATCAGCAGTCGATTGTGTTTTATCCGCAGTCAACGCAGTCAAACAACTGGGCATAGTACAAGAAAACCACATAGGCCTCATTGGGCATTCCTTCGGAGGTTATGAAACCTCCTTTATCATTACCCAAACCAATACTTTCGCCGCCGCAGTTTCAGGAGCAGGCGTAATGGATTTAATCGGAAGTTATTTTACGCATACTTCAATTGGACCACGTTCTAATACTTGGAGATATGAAGAACAACAGTTTCGAATACACAGCTCACCCTATGAAAACTGGGAAGCTTATGAACGAAATTCACCTTTAAAAAACGCTGTCAACATCAACACACCATTATTGAGCTGGGCAGGCAAAGAAGACGGTAACGTACTATGGACCCAAAGCGCCACTTTCCATTTGGCACTGCGAAGACTAGGCAAGCGAAATGTCTTTTTGGTATATGAAGGCGAGGAGCACACCATCGTAAACAGCGAGAATCAAATAGACCTCACCAAGAGAACCAAAAACTGGTTCGACTACTATTTAAAAGATAAAAAAGAAGCGCTTACTAATGGTTTACCCTAATTAAAAAACAACAATGCCTAAGCTTTAAGTTTAGGCATTGCTTTTTAGCAATATAATTAGTGCTAGTTCAATCGGTGCAAGCGCACTGTACAGTCAGTCTGTGACGCATTCATATCGTAAAGATCGATAGTACCACTTTTACAAAAAGGTTTGGTAATATCCGTGCCACATTCAACAGTACTAACCTCACAATCATTGGCAGGGATCAAACCCCAAATACCAACTGTTTCTGCTTTTTCAGGAGCAGCGGTAAATGCAAAAGCACCAAAAACAGTCAAAGCAATTGCCATCATAGACAAAAGCGGTCTGAAAATTCTCGTTTTCATACTAATAAAATTTAAATTAATGATCTACTCTATTCCGGGTTTTCGATCTTCCCCCGATACCGCGCAGTATATTGTCAACCTATAATTATCAATTATCACAAAACCCAATCAAATACACAAATGTCAGTCTGAGCTTCGCCAGCCCTGAGCTTAGTCAAAGGGCCTTTCTACCACAAAACCCAATGAAGAACTCAATTGTCATCCTGAGCTTCGCCCGCACTGAGCTTGCCGAAGTGTCGAAGGACAACCCACAACCTAAACCTACAACCTCACCACCTTAGCGTCTTTACGAGCAATTATAAATCAATTACACCATTGTCATCCTGAGCTGAGCCTGCCCTGAGCCTAGTTTACCCTGAGCTGAGCCTGCTCTGAGCTAGCCGAAGAGTAGAAGGGAAGAGTCGAAGACCCTCTTTAGCACTTGACTCTACTATCAACATCATTGTCATCCTGAGTTGAGCCCGCACTGAGCTTGCCGAAGTGTCGAAGGACTGAGCCTAGTTTACCCTGAGCCTGCCGAAGGGAAGGGAAAACACTCTCTAACCACAAAACCCAATTGACCACACCATTGTCAGTCTGAGCCTGTCGAAGACCCTCTTTAGCAATTGACTCTACTATCAACATCAATGTCATCCTGAGCTGAGCCTGCCCTGAGCCTAGTTTACCCTGAGCTTGTCGAAGGGAAGTGTCGAAGGACTAAGCTGAGCCCGCCCTGAGCCTAGTTCACCCTGAGCTCAGCCTGCTCTGAGCTAGCCGAAGAGTCGAAGGGAAGGGTCGAAGAACCACAACCACCAACTCCAAAATCCCGTAGGGATAAATACAGGTAGGAAAAAGCATAACCAAGAACAATAATCCCTTTAGGGATGCGATACAGATCGCAGCGGTTATCATTTCGATAGCCTAGCCTGCTCTGAGTCTGTAGAAGAGTCTAAGAACAACCATCAACCCACAACCCACAACCCACAACCTGCAACCTGCAACTCGAAACCTTCAACCCGCAACTCGTAACCCGCAACTCGTAACCCAAACCCCTTAAATCTTCCCCACAATTCGATCAACCACCATATACCGTCCCACCAACGAAACCACCAAATCACCAACCACCATAAAGTCCTTCACCTTAGCCTCCCCTTTATCATACAAATAAAAACTAAAAGCATACGTCTTCTTAGTAAGATCATAAACATCAACAACAGCCGCTTTCTCCCACATTTCCTTAGGCTCATATTTCCCCATCAACGCCGAGTTTACAAACAAGTAGTTCCCATACGTTGCCGTTTTCCTATTCACCAACAAAGGTTGTTTGGCTAGCGTGGTAACTTTTTTCGAGTTAATGGTCACCACTTCCAATTGCGCTTTCGAAATCGTATCGATAGTAGTACCTGTGAAGCTTTTTTTCAAATCAGGATCAGCCACTATAAACTGGTTTCGGTAGTAGTAGGTATGAATCACCTTATTGAGTTGTTTGTTGTAAAGCAGCATGCCGTCAGTATCAAAAATCCCGTCAATTTGTTTTTGCAGCAAGTCATAATTAAGCTTTACTGCACCGCCGTAGTTTACAACACCCAGTACATTTTCGTGTGTCTTTTTAGCCGATGCTTTAATAACAGCTTGGTTTTGATCCAAAGGCACAAACGAGGAGAAATACGCATCCTTATACAATAGTAATTTTGGTTTCCAATCAGTAATACTACCGCCAAAAACACAAGAGACCGTGCCGTCTGTAAAATAAAAATAGGGCTCTTGCACCACCAATCGGGGCGCCCTAAAGGGAAAGTCATTCTTTTTCAGGGATATGGTAAATTCTTGTTTGCTTTGTAAAGCAGTATCAACTTCGGTAACCACCAGTGGGGCAGTAGTATTGCCCAAATAAATCTTTCCGTTGTCATAACCCGCCAAATAATAGGAATCATATTGCAAGTCAATCGTTCCTTTATTTTCAGTAGGATGATGCGGAAACCGTCTCACAAAATTATTCCGATGATGAATAGTGTGCTCCGACGATAAAAACAATACCACTACCACAACAACACTCAAAAACACACCGGTCAGAGTAGATCGTTTTTTAAACAGGAATACCGTTTTCGGGTTGTTGTGTAGTAGTACAGCAATCATATTAATTATGAAAAAAAAAGCATTAAAAAGCAAATGTTGCTGCCAACTCATTTTTTCCAATATCCCGCCACAAGAGCAAGGTACAAACGGACTAAAATGCAGCATAATAAAAATATAGGTGGTAAACATGGTCATCAAACACAAAGAACCATACAGCCCAAAATACCGTGTGCTTTCAAAAAACAGCAGTCCCACAATCACCAGTTCCACAACAGGTACAGCATAAGACACAATCCCCGCATAAGCACTCAACAAAGGCGATTGCCCTAATTGCACCTGAAAATTCTCAAAATCCAATAGTTTTGTAACAGCCGCATACATATACAACACTATATGAAGGAGTGCAACAACATAAATAAAATGCGATTTGAAAGAAGCAGCAAGTTTCATTACAACAGTGATTAGATAATTACTGTGGTAAAGTTTTGAATTTAAATGCTTTACAAAAGGTTGATTTGGGAATTTCAATGAGTAAATAGCGGAGAGAACTCATGTATTGCGGTTTAAACCATTTTCCCGTTTTACCATGGTTGGCGGATAATGGTATTTTCTCTTGAAAGCTTTTAAAAAGGTAGGATAATCACTAAAACCACAGCAAAGAGCAATATCTTTAAAAGGAAGAGTAGTATCCTCAATAAGTAAGTGAGCCTTTTTCAGCCGTTCATCATTATAAAATTGATAAATGCTGGTCTTTTGCAATCTCCTAAAACTATTTTTCAAAGCAAATTCGTTGGTGCCAAACATTCTGGCCAGTTTTCTGGTCGATGGGAGAGGTTCCTCCAAGTTATTATAAATATAATCAAGTACCTTCCTTACAAGGAGCAAACTGCTGTCATCAAGCAAACCTAAATCAGTTTTTCTGCTGAGGTACGGATTATAATACGCCATTTCCTCTAACTTTTCAGCCAATTGGTTGAGCAAGGTAGCCAATTCATCAAAGGATTCATCCGCACCATCCAACACCATCCGATACCCCAAATGACCGTTAGCAAGAGCCAACAGCATACGGTAAATAGCTTTAATCCGATCTTGGTTTTGTAACGAACCCATAAGTATATAGCAGTGAGAAATAGTCGGAGAAGAATCAAAAGAGAATAGCCAAAACTATAAAATACAAATTCCCGAATCAAACACTATAGTGTGCCATTCGGGAATTACATACTCCAATTTAAAGTCAAATCTTCAATAAATTCAATACTTTCAAAAAATCACAACCACTCAAATACTTTCAAATAATGGCACTATGCCATCCTGAGCTTGTCGAAGGGCTGAGCTTAGCCTGCCCTGAGCTTAGCCTGCCCTGAGCTTGTCGAAGGGAAGGGAAGGGTCGAAGACCCCTCTTTACAAAGAAACCCAATCAATAACCCCATTGTCACCCTGAGCTTGTCGAAGGGCTGAGCAAGCCTGCCCTAAGCTTAGTCAAAGTGCCTCGTTACCGCCAAACCCAATTGACCAGACCATTGTCACCCTGAGCTGAGCCTGCCCTGAGCGTAGTCGAAGGGTCGAAGGGAAGGGTCGAAGGACTGAGCATAGTCAAATACCCTCTCTACCACCAAACCCAATCAATAAATCTATTGTCAGTCTGAGCCTGTCGAAGACCCTCTTTACAACGAAACCCAATCAATAACCCCATTGTCAGTCTGAGCTTGTCGAAGACCTGAGCTGAGTTTACCCTGAGCCTAGTTTACCCTGAGCTTGTCGAAGGGAAGGGAAGGCAAGAAAATGGAAGGCAAGAAAAACAAACAACAAAAATCCCAATCAACCAAACATATTAAAAAAAATAAGTAATTTAGTACAAATAAAACAATATGAAAACCTACTTCGTATACATAGTAAAATGCAATGACGACAGCTACTATACCGGTTTTACAAACAATTTAGAAAGGAGAATGCAGGAGCACAGCTCAGGAAAAAAGAAAGACTGTTACACTTTCAATAAAAGACCTTTACAGTTGGTTTGGTTCGAAACCTTCAACGATGTACAGAATGCCATCGCTATAGAAAAGCAAATAAAGGGATGGTCAAGAAGAAAAAAAGAAGCCCTCATAAAACAAGATTGGGACAGACTAATCCAATATTCCAAAAACTACACCCAATACGGCAAAGAGTCTTCGACAAGCTCAGACTGACAATGTCGTAAACAATTGTTTTTTTCCAAAAACTAATACCTCTTAATGCTAACAACCATCAGTTAATTATGGAGATCCCATTCTTAGCCTACTTTATCGTTAGCTGAGTTTACCCTGAGCTTAGCCTGCCCTGAGCTTGTCGAAGGGAAGTGAAGGGAAGGGAAGGGTCGAAGCACCGTAACCCTAACGTCTTCGCATACCAATTACAAATGAATTACCAAGTTTTTACAAACTCAATCAAATCCAATTTGATTAATTCCCAATGCTTACCTCTGAGACAGTCTGGTTCAAAATCATCATCCGCTTCGCTAAAATCTGTAAAGTTTTTAAGGAGTTGTGGGGTATGGTGAGTATAAGGGTAGCGTTTTTGGTGTAAAGCAAACATTTCAGCAAGGCTGTAAGTATCTTTAAGTTCGTGTATATCCCAAAAATCTTTTTTTCTTCCTCCCCTGGAAATGACGTCCATTTTCATAGCAATGATATCCACGACGGTAGCCATTCGAATGTTATCAGTAACAACCATTGCATCAAGAAAAGGGTCAACATAAAAAAGATCAAGTTTAACACATTCTTTGGGACTATAGCCTATATAATAAGACTTACCAAAACCTACAGCAGCAAAATCATTGGTGTCAACATAGGGATACACCTCACGCAAATAGGCATCTATGGCACCAAAATCTACTGAACCATAAGCTTCATCGGTAAATAAGTCTATATCAACAGACATGCGATGGCCTTGGTATAAACTGAGAGCTGTTCCACCAACTAACCGAAACGGAGCGAAAACTTCAGCCTTCATTAAATTTTCTAATATTGATCTCAATAAAGGGGTTACGGTATTATAATAAAGCATGTTTATCAGTATTTAAAACTATAGAAATAGTTTCGTTTCCATAAAAACGGGTAATTTCTCTTTTCTCTGCTTCATTGCCACGCTCAAAAACTCTTTTAATAATGGCTTTCTTTTGTTTTTGCCAATCCAGCTTTTCCATTTTGGTATCCCAAAACAAAACCGGTCTGATGATAGATAAATCGGGAAGTGAACTATTTTGTTTATTTTTCTCTCGCTCAATATCATAATATACCTGTAGAATCATAAAAAAACCTTCCTCAATGCCCAAGAGTTTTTCAATCTTTAAAGCAAGTCCAATATTCATATCGCGTTTCCCTTTGGTAATAGTGGACAAAGTTTGTGGATACTCCTGAATTTGAAGCGCAAAATTTCCTTTACGTAGGCCACGTTTTTTTAACTCGCGTTCCAATACAAAACCCGGATGGATACCTCTTAATATACTTATATGTTTATTCATAACACAAAAGTAAACAAAAATGTTTATATTTTTATGTTAATTTCTACCACAATAGTTTTTATTTAATTATCCCACTTTACCGCAAAACCCAATCAATACCCCCATTGTCAGTCTGAGCTTGTCGAAGACCTGAGCTGAGCCTGCCCTAAGCGTAGTCGAAGGGTCGAAGGGCTGAGCCTAGTTTACCCTGAGCCTAGTCAAAGACCCTCTCTACCACAAAACCCAATCCGTTTCCCATTTGTCAGTCTGAGCTTGTCGAAGACCTGAGCTGAGCCTGCCCTGAGCTTGTCGAAGGGAAGGGAAGTGAAGTGAAGTGAAGGGATGAGTCGAAGGACAACCCACAACCCATAACCACTAACTCTAAGATCCCTTAGGGATACAATACCGGTAGGAAAAAGAATAACCATGAACAATAATCCCTTTAGGGATGATAGTAAAGCGATCGTTATAAAAAAAGCCCCCAACAAGCACAAAACTCATTGGGGACATTAAATCAAGACAACTTTTCTTTAAGCTTTACTAACTTTCACTATTGCGGAACAGTTATAAGACCCATCTTGCAGGGCATACATTTCCCCATTAATCTCCTGGTAGAACGCCAAGCACACAACCAAAAATAGGGGATGAGTACTGGCAGCCGTTACCTCATGACTATGATTTAAAGCAACCGTGGGCAATCCATTCCATGGCAGTACAGCACTTTCAATAGAATCAACCTCAAAAGTCCTATTATTAAAATCAATGGCAGCACCACTACTGATAATCTTGTAATGAGTAGCACCACTCGGTGCCATAATCATTTCTGTTGGGACATAAGGCGGCACTTCAAGCGTTAGAGTTCCGGTTGCCCTGTCAATCGTTCCGGTATACGGAGCATAAAAAGTGGCACTTAGCGGCGACCTATTGTTAAACTCAAAATCGGTAAGCAATACCACATCTCCCTCAGCTACATTCCGCAAACCTCGGGCACTGGTCAAGTCTGCTTGAATAACCCGCATCATTTGTCCGTGCAACCTACTTACAACCAGGTTGTCCGCATTCAGTACCAGTGACCGCATCGCCGTCCTTAGTAATTTACCGGCCCTGGCAGCTCTGCCAAACTCCATTCCGTTTTCCCTTGTCCGTTGAAAAACAGGGTCTTTTTTAATTCTATTTCCGTTAACACCGCCTTTTTCGCGGATAAGGTAACCATGCTGACTTTTATAAAAGTTGATGTCACCCAGGGTGCCTTGCACCTTCAATGGTCCTCTTTGTCTGGCCATAATTTTTTAATTTTTACGATTAATATTCATTTTCATTGTCCTCATTTCGATTATCGTTGCAACTAAAATCTAATAATGAACACCAAAGATTAAACAAAGGAGTCAATGCACAAATAGCAGGTGTAAAAAATGATCTATAATGACCAATATGTACCAATAAACACCAATAATTGACTATAATGATACAAAACCACCAATAATCGTATTATTAGCTGGTTCTAATAATCATCAACTGTACTAATAAAGCATCGATGATGCATAGACAGTGCATGAAGAGAGCATTGTTTAGGAATAGCCCCGCTAATTACCAACAAAACAATTTCAAGTTATCAGTCCGAACCTACTTAATACCCATCCTCCCAAAGGGAAGATTCTTGTTGCCACAACACCCAATCGATCACACCATTGTCATCCTGAGCTTAATCAAAGACCATCTCTACCACCAAACCCAATTGATCACACCATTGTCATCCTGAGCTGAGCCTGTCCTGAGCGCAGTCGAAGGGTCGAAGGACTGATCTTTGCCTGCCCTGAGCCTAGTTTACCCTGAGCCTGTCGAAGGGAAGAGTCGAAGTCCCATCGTTACCACCAAACCCAATTGATCACAACATTGTCATCCTGAGCTTGTCGAAGGACTGAGCTGAGCCTGCCCTGAGCCTAGTTTACCCTGAGCCTGTCGAAGGGAAGGGTCGAAGTCCCATCGTTACCACCAAACCCAATTGATCACACCATTGTCACCCTGAGCTTGTCGAAGGGCTGAGCTGAGCCTGTCCTGAGCGCAGTCGAAGGGTCGAAGGGCTGAGCCACGCCTGCCCTAAGCTGAGTTTACCCTGAGCTTGCCGAAGTGAAGAGAAGAGAAGAGTCAAAGGACAACCCCGAAACTCAGAGCCTTTAAAAGCAATTAAAAATCAATTGGGCAATGTTATTATAGGCAAAAAACCTATTGGCCCTTCGACAGGTTCAGGGTGACAAGGTTACACAGAGATTTACGGAGATTCACAGAGGGTTGGAGTTTTTTAGTCTAAAGACTTTTGTGACTGACTTTCAAAAGTATATGATAAGCTAAAGCTTGTATACTTTAAGCTTACTGTGCTTGTTCCGCTTAATATACGCTGTCAGTTCGCTTCGCTCCGGACAAATGCAGGAATGACAAGTTTGAGGGGGAATGGTAGCGGGTATGTAACTTAATGATTTATAAAGGGGCTAAATCATGGAAAAGCAGTTGGTTAAGAATTGGGATTAGTTGATTTGTAGTGAGATTTTGATAGTATGGTATTTTTGTATATTAATTTTCTTATTTATTGGCCAATGGATGGTGATTTTGACTTTTTGAATTTGTTAAAAAAGGGTAAAAAGCGATAATTGTAAGTTTATTACTCAAGAAATGCTTGTAAAAATCCCCATTGATGGGGATTTTTTTATTCGTTTTAATTGATGAAATTGTAAGCATAATATTATATTGTTTTTTATAATATTTTAAAAATCAAATCATTACTAACTATTAAATCACATGTTTATGAGATTGAAAAACAACCAACTTTTGCCCCAATGGCTTATGCTGTTTGTCTTTTTGAATGCTTTTAGCAGTTATTCCCAATCGTCGGGAATCCAGATTAGCTGGAATTTTTCGGTGGGCTGCCAAGTGTATTCGAATGAAGACCCCAGAGACGGTAAAGATCCTATTTTTATTGAGGATATAGCCGAGAATGAATGTTTGCTGACCTGTGCCGGTCAGCGTGTTACTTACACCTTATCCGGTAGTTTAGGGCCAACCCCCGATACTACTTGGACTGTTACAGGAGGCACAATTTTAAATGAAACTGAAACAACTTGTACTGTGCAATGGGATGCTGTTGGAATGGGTTCCATTTCGTTCTCGGTTACCACCGGCGAAAATACTTTCAGTAAGACTATTTGTGTAGAGAAAGTCCCTAGACCTAAGGCTAATTTTACAGTGTTGCCTGGAGTTAGCAGCGGGGATACTTTTTATGTTTGTTCAGACCAAACCATTGCATTTGAAAACCTCTCCACGGCGGATTCCGGTTCGCCTATAGTGAGTTATTATTGGGATTTTGGAGATGGGCAAACCTCTTCGTTATATGAGCCTACTCATGTGTATGCCGATAGCGGATCTTACTTAGTTGTATTAACAGTTACCAATAGTTGTGGTTGCTCCAGTAAGTATAGGGTATTCATTAAGGCAGATCGAAAAGGATTTGATATTGAGTGTCCCGCCGTGGTTTGTGAAGGTGATGTGGTAACTTATCATCTCCCTTTTGAAGGTAGGGAAATTTGTAGAGATAATTTCCATTGGACAGTCGAAGGCGGTACTAATCAAAATGTAGATCAGGCCACGGGTGATCTTACCGTGATTTGGAATCATGTGGATGAGGACGGATTTGGTTATGTGACTTTTAATCCTTCTGACTGTGAACTTTCCTGTTTGTTGCCCACTACGATTAAAGTACCGGTAATACAAAACAGAGGCACTATCAGCGGACCGACGAGTATATGTGTTGGTAAACAATACAAATACGTTATGCCGCAATGGCCTACCACTGATTTTCAGTGGGAGATTGTTGGTTTAAGTGCCAATGATGTTATTATTACCCTAACAGACCAAAGGAATGAAATATTTTTACAACCTAATGTAGCGGGTGTATTTACGTTAAAAGTTGTCTACAAAAATACTTTGCTGAATTGCGGAGGTATAGCCACTTTAGAGATTAGAGTTGGAGAACCTTATATGATTTCGGGGCCTGAAAGTCTTTGCAGTGGAGCCTTAACCATGTTTACGGAAGTAAACGGACAGGTAGGGAATTGGCTTTTAGTTAACAGCACCGGTCAACAAGTTCATTCGTTAAATGATAGTGCCAGTTTCCCATACACGTTTACCACGCCCGGAAATTACGTTTTGAGTATTACCGGTTCAAACCATTGTAATGGAGACCCCATTTTAATTAAAGTAGTTGCAACGCCACCGGCTCCGGAGGGTATAACAGGCGAAACCGAAATTTGCCCGGGTGTGCCTTACACCTATACGGTAAACAATTACGATCCTAACTTTACTTATGAATGGTTACCTCCTGTTAACGGCACTATACAAGGCGCTAATACAGGACCGGAAGTTGTAGTAGTGTTTAATACCAACACTAACCATCAGGTTTCGGTAAAAAGAAGTACCATTGCTCCGATAGCGTGTTCTTCAATTGCCACCTCTTTAAATATTATTAATAAAGTAATCCCGGTAGCATTGGATGGAGTAGGTTTTGTTTGCGGTAATTCCACCAGTAATTATCAAGCCAACACGGCGGGGACTACCAGTCTGTATACCGGAGGGGAAACCTATACTTGGTCGTTGAGCAATACTGCTGTAGGTAGTATTATTTCAGGGCAAAACACCAATACCATTTCTGTGATGTGGAATAATGTTACGGCTATCACTACTGTTACTTTACAATGTACCATACAAAAATGTACTATTGTTCAAACGTTTACTCAAACTATCCAAGTACGCCCTACACCAACCATAGCCATTAGCGGTTATAACGGTCCGGTTTGTAGTGAAACAGATATCTATTTACAAGTAGTTTCTACTGACCCGTTAAATCCTTTAGCCTCAGGTTCACAAGTGAATTGGAATGCCAATCTGAATTCGTTTCAGGGAGGTTTATCAGAGACTTTTGCTTATGAAAATACTAGCACCGGTAACTCTGTTTATACGATAACAGCCCAGGTAATTAATCCAAACGGCTGTGGGAACTCTACTAACATCGCCACTGTACAAGTGGCTATTTTGCCGGCACCGGATGTGTCTATTTCCCTTAGTAGCGGTGAAAACGCCTTTTGTTTGCAAAGCCAAATCAATTCGGAGCTGACTGTTGCCACTTCCAATAATGCTACGGTGGAATGGTTTTACAATACCAACACCGGTTTGGGAGTTACTACGGAGACTTACAATCCCACTCAATTTGGCTTTTACACTGTATGGGCGGTTAATCCGGCTAACGGTTGTGAAAATGAATCTGATCCCTTTATTGTGTATCAGGTAAATTGTGCACCGGTTTGCGTTTTAGACCCGGCTCCTCAGGTTACCAATAATTCTGTTGTAGAATGTAACAGCAACGGCGATGGTGGTTCTACTATTAGTTTGATTGGTACAGCCACCCAAACACCTTTTACCCCGATACAGGATTATTATGATATTTTAGGTCCTGTACCTACCGCCGGTTATACCGGAAGTTCTTATCCTGTTACCGTAGCCGGTATGTACAATGTGTTGCACA
>Ga0208888_100096_pt1 | contig 56066 bp, 63 predicted proteins | sample LakWasM115_HOW13_2_FD_183929 | JGI IMG/M metagenome (GOLD analysis project Ga0208888, IMG submission 183929) | Freshwater sediment methanotrophic microbial communities from Lake Washington under simulated oxygen tension - Sediment Metagenome... | ecosystem: Environmental > Aquatic > Freshwater >...
TAATTTTTATTTATAGCTTTAGAATCGGAATTACTCTCTCGAAACAGTAGTTTCCTTACATAATAATGGAGCCTTGTAATTGCCGGCACTCCACGGCTTAACCTCAAGATAGCACGCAATGAGGGCGGCAATTATGTCATGACTAGAATGCGCTTAACCTCATGTACCTTCTGCCTTAGTTCCTTGTCTTTGGTCAGAGAAAATCTATGACCATCGTAAATTAGTGACCCTTTCGTCTTATACCCTGACGAAGCCCACGCCGCGAGCACTTCACAAAAATCCTCTGTCCCATTTATTTGTGAATACCAGCTCACATAACCCTTCGGAGGAATCTTTCTCTCAATGTATTTCAGCTTGGAAAATTTTGCGAGGCTGATACGTGGAGATGTATTTCTAAATCGACTCAGCTCTTTCCTCTTCACGCCATATTGATGAATAATCGCATGACCTAGTTCATGATAGAGATCTTCCGTCATCTCGGATCGATTTTTATTCTTATTAAGCCGGATGCATCCACGATCCGCTGCTGTTTCTTCATACTCAGCGAAATCTTTTGTCCAGAAAGAGATTTTTGAAATTTTTAGATCGTAGCCCCAGTACTGGTTAAATTCTTTAATTAATTTTCTCAACCACAGTTCTCTTGTCTTCATAACTTTCCCTCGCCAATTCATTATGCGGAAAGTTTAGCAAGCCGTAGTCTTGAAAATTGAGACTTAAATTATTGGAAAGAATTGTGACAGTGAAGAGAACTCTTCAAAAATTAATGAGCGCCCGGAATATTTTTGTTAGCACTTGCTCAACAAAAAGTATCCTGGCACCTTTTGGGGAGGGCACCTTTTTGGGGATTATTCGTCGAGCATTTTGTGGATGAGCCTGGAGGCCAAAAGGGCCACTCCCACCATTACGACTGCGAGAATGGTGAGCGTGCTGAAATAGCCGCCGTAAACTGTTTGGACGATTTCCTGTGTGAGTTTTTGATCTTTGCTTAGAGCGATTGAGGTTGAGAAAACTGCTCCCACGATTCCTGAAAGAGCAAGAGAAACGGAAAATAAACTCACTGAAAAATTCTCAATATGTTTGGGAGCAACAGATAAGATAAAGGCCACGACCATCGAGCCGACAATGACTTCAGCAAAAGCCTGGAAGAAATGGATGACGAGAAAAATTTCCGGACGAATCGTCACATCGGGACCGATGTTTTTCACTGCTAAAGTTAAAATGGCAAACGCGATTGCCGTCAGAACAAAAGCAAAAGCAACTTTTGTCGCGGTACTTGGATTGATATTTCTTTTTCCGAGAGCTGAAAAAATAAACGTGATGACCGGTCCTGCAACCATACACCAAAGAGGATTCATGGCCATTGCTGCTTCAGGGGCGATAGGAATGAAGCCAAATAAATTTCCGCGCATAACATTGATACTCACCATCGTCATGGAAGTCATCATCTGTCCGTAGTAAACGAAAAAGGCCGTGGTTAAAACCGTCATGATTAAAATCGTTAACATTTTCATTGTGTCTTCGCGTGAAGCTTTGAACATCAGGCTGATAAAATAAAAAATAGCGGCGGCGCCAATGGCATAAACGAAATTTTGTCCGACTTTCATATTGGAGAACATGTAAAAGACGAGCGCAATCATTGCGATTGAAACAAGAGCGAAGGCTGCCCAATTTTTTGCACTCACTGGAGCCTGATCGATTTCCGCTCCAATGCCGATAAGTGGTTTTCGTAAAACGATAAAAATCACGAATGCAAGTACGGCCATCGCCATTGAAAGAGCAAAGCCTCCCTTGAAGCCAATAACGACAACAAACATAGGGAATAAATATTGTCCGAGAAAAGCACCGACGTTGTTAACGGAATAATTCACTGGATAGCATTTTTCAAAACTTTCGCGACTGTCGAAAGTTCGCTTAAAGATACTAGGATAACTTGGCGACATAAGGCCGCGCGAATAACTCGCCAGAGCAATGCCTGCGAGACTCATCCCTACGCTTGCAGTGTTTGCACCGATGACTAATAAAAGATAGCCAGCAGCAAATGAGAAATAGGCTATTGTCAGAGAGCGATAAGCGCCGAGAAATTTGTCTGCGATAAATCCACCAGCAATGGCAAACAACGGTCCTACAGAGGAGAAAGCTCCAACGATCATCATCGTGTCTGATTCATTGTATTTCAAATCTTCGAGAAAGAATCGAGTCAGAATAATCATGACTCCGTAAAAAGAGAGACCAAAGGCCATTTGGCAGACAAGCATTGATTTATTTAATTTGTTCCACATGCGGAGGTTATATCATAAAACAGATGGCGGCCGCCAGCTCACTTTTGTCAGCTTTTTACTTTAATGAATAAAGTTTAGGTGGCTTATGAAAGGCACAGCACTTGCTCTGATAAATATGAACGCTTTAAGAAAGCCACCTATCAAAGGAGACAAGTATGAAATGCATCCCTCTATTTTTTCTCACTCTTACATTGTTTTCTCCTGCCTATTCAGCAGTCAGCACTGAAGACAGACTCATGAACGATGTTAATTCTTTTTTTAGTGAAAAAGTCCCTGAAATGTTCGGCAGTTTTAAATCAATGAGCTCTTTTCGCATGAACCTTATCGACGGCAAAGATACATATCACATCGATGCGGAAGTTCCAGGCGTTAAAAAAGAAGATCTCAAAGTCGAGCTCCAGGGCGACACGCTCGTTATCAGCGGTGATAAAAAAAGTTATCTCGAACAGAACAAAGATCAATATAAAGTTGTTGAGCGATCGAATGGGAAATTCTCGCGTGCCTTCACTCTTCCACAAGATGCTGACAAAAGTAAAATAACATCAAAGCTCGAGGATGGAGTTTTGAAAATCGATATTGGAAAGCAAAAGAATATGAAACCGTCGCAGCAAAAACAAATCGAAATTTTATAACCAAAGGAGAGCAATCATGAAACGTAAAGCATATGCCCAGTGGCGTGGTGACCTGAAAAATGGATCAGGCTACTTGAGCACCGAAAGCGGAACACTCTCCAACACTCCCTACTCTTTCTCAAAACGTTTTGGTGACGAGGCCGGCACGAATCCGGAAGAATTAATCGGGGCCGCTCACGCCGGATGCTTTTCAATGGCGTTTTCAGGTGAGCTTCAGAAGAAAAATTTCACACCGGATCTGATTGATGTGAAAGCCGAAGTTTCACTCGAGAAAATTGGCGAAGGCTGGGGCATTCCCGCTGTGAATCTGATTGTCAAGGCCAGCGTTCCTGGTGCCGATCGTTCCACTGTCGAAGAAGCCGCACAGATCGCCAAGGCGAACTGCCCGGTCTCAAAACTTTTGAAAGCAAACATTACACTGGATTTCGAATTCGTGGAGTCCGAATCTTCGTCCGCTTCTCTATAAAGGTGCCAGGAGACTTTTTGTTTAGCGCTTGCGCTACAAAAAGTCTCCTGGCACCTTTCTTATTTAAGGCTCGGGTAGATTGCGAGAGAGGCTCCGAAGACAAGATGCGCGGCCCAGTCCCACATCATTGGCACATTTTGATTCCAGAAGTCCGCACCATGAAGTGTATTCATAAGAAACGGAATCAAAAAATAAGGTCCAACCATAGAAAGCACACCGACAAATAAACCAAGGACCAATGACTCTTTATGAGTAGTCACTGAAAGCTTGGAAGCCAGCAGACCAAAAACCAGGCCCCATAAAAGAGCGGGTCCTAGTTGATGAAGAAGAACACCGACAAGAACAGCGAAAAAGTTTACTCCCTGCAAAGCCTTTTCACCCAAGGCCATGGATCCAATGACCTGTACTGGATAGAGAGGGTTTTTTCCAAGAAAAACCGCGAAGACTATCATCACAACGACCGCCATGATAAGACCAGCGATCTGACCACTTAGAATGCCCGCCAGGATTTCCTTCTTTGTTAACGATTTTGTCGTCGCCCCCGTTTCGATATTTTGCTGAACTGTAGCTCCCATAAAAGACTCCTTTTGTTTTTTTACTAATACATGTATTATGAACCTGAGCATAAAAACAGAAAATACTGTTTAAATTGTTTAAATAGGAGCTCCCATGCAAGGTCTTCATGAGAATCAAAAAAAAATCCTGGATTATTTATTAGAGCAACCTGAAGGCGCGGCCTTAGAAGAGATTGCGGATCATCTTGGCGTGACCAAAACGGCTGCGAAAGAACATTTGCTCAAACTCGACCATCACGGCTACATTCAATTTACTGATGTGAAGGGCAACGTTGGGAGACCGAGACGCCTTTACTCTCTTTCTCCGGCCGGTCAAGAAGTGTTTCCAAGACAATACTCATGGCTTTCGAATGTTCTGCTCGAATTGCTTGCGCAGGATCTTGGGGCCAAGGTCGTCAGCAAAATCATGCGGGATCTCGGGAAGAAAGTTGCGGCTTCGATGAAAGAAAGATTTGAAGGAAAGCCCCGGGCTGAAATGCTCGCCGAAGTCAGCAAGGCGCTTAATGAACTTGGCTACAGATCTTACTTGAAGCAATCGGACGTGAGAAAGGGCGCCGTTATTGAGGCGAACAATTGCGTTTATCACTCCGTGGCCAAAGCTCACCCCGAACTCTGCCAGTTCGACATTCAATTCCTGGAAAGCGCGACCGGACTCAATGTAAAAATGGAATCATGCATCGCCCGCGGTGGCTCCGTCTGCCGCTTTTGCCTGACTAAATAGACACCTATTTCATATATTTAAAATATATGATAAGAATTGAGTATGAATACTCAAATTAATTTTCCAGATAAAAACGATTTTATTTTAGTTCAATCAATTAAATTCACTTTTGAAGATATCCACAATGTTGTTGATCTATTCTATACGAGGGTTCAGATCGATGATCATCTTCACGGTCCTTTCGGTGTCGTCGACGATTGGCCGTATCACATCGAGAAGCTGACGCATTTCTGGTGGTTTCGATTTGGAGGAAGGCCTTATATGGACGTTTCCTACAATCCTGTTGAAAAACATTTCGAAACCGGCTTTAGTGAAAGACTCCTTGAGGTCTGGCTCGAGCTTTTCAAGGATGTTCTTGAAGAGACTCTCACCCCTGAACAAGCGCGTCTCTGGTATATGTTTGCAGAAGGCATAGGCGGCGCACTTAACCGCAACAACGAATTCATGAAAATGCAGATGAAAAAATAAAAAGTGCCCGCACCTAGTGGGCACCTATTTTGAAGCAGGAGCGCGGTTCTCAGTTTTTTGTGCTTCGGACTCTGCAATTTCTTTTTTCACTTCTTCAGCATTGCCTTTTAAGAAGAACGACTTTTGCATGGCACGCAGGACGACGATGGCTTCGTTGACGGCCTTGAGACTTTTTTCACTCATGGTCGGCATATCCTTGGCCATATTTTTAATCAGAGGTGTTGTTTCCTGAAGATCAGCAATCAACTTATTAGTCCCTTGAATGGCCTGAACTGTTTCTGTGGAAATTTTATCTGTCTTGGCAAAAATTTTAGGAAGTTGTCCGTTGACTTTTCCAGCGATCAAATCTGTTTTTGAAAGAGTTGATTTCAAATGAGCGAGAATGGGGCCGACTTCCTTGAGATCAAGCGAAGAAAGTTTATTAATGAGATCTTCGTGTTCGACAACTGGTAAAGTACTGCCTACGGCTGCTATTTTCGGTCCTGGAACATATTTCAATTCTACAACTTTTTCTCCGATGACCATCGGGTTGATGATTTGAATTTGAGAATCTGTCGTGAAAAATTTGTAATATTCTCTGCTCACTTCAATTTTCGCGACGACATCTGCTTTATCATCGAGAGTGACTTTGACAACATTTCCGATGGTCATGCCTTTGAGCTGAACCTTTGAGCCATCCTGCAGTTGACCTGCGGTTGTGAGTTTTAGATTGAAATGAACTTTGTCCTGCCAGAATAGACTTTTAGCAAGAACGCCAGCACCGATGGTGAACATGCCGATGAGACAGATGAGAAGAAATAAACCGACGGTTCTTTCAATCGATGTTAATTTATAATTCATGCGGACATCCTTTCTTCTTCATGGACGAACTGCTTGTCTTCAATCCAGATTTTCACCGGATTGAGTCGGGCAAGATGTGATTCGTCATCGGAAATAATAAACACGTGTTTCAAACCGTGCTTTTCTTTAAACAAAGAAATCATTGAAATAAATTTTTTGCGATGGTTTTCATCGAGATTGGTAAACGGGTTAATGAAAATCATCATCTCGGGTTTCATTACAAACGCTCTCAAAAGTAAAAAAACTTTCAAGACACTTTGAGCGACAAAAGCGGGTCTCTGATCTTTCAGGTTATACACATCAAATTCGTTCATCAGTATTTTTAACCATTCCTGAATTTCCGGTTCACTCCAGTTGAGATGATAACGAAGCGGCAGGGCAAGATTACTTTCCATAGATTGGTTGACGAGGAGTCCTGTTCCGTCAAATCCAAAACCGATATCTTTTAAGACTGTTGCGTATTGAAGAAAACCAAGATCGTGAATGTCCTGATTGTTCAACAGAATTTTTCCTTCTGTAGGTGCGACGGCTCCGGATAACAAACGAATGAAAATTGCTTTTCCACTTGTTGCGTTTCCGCGAATCCAGACAGTCTCGTTCATGGGAAAAGAGAAGTTTACTTTTTTCAAAATGGGATGACTGGCATCGTAGCCAAAAGACAAGTTTTCAAATTTTAAATTTTCAAACTTCATACGTTTGATCCCACATAGCTTATTAAACTCATTATCAGATTCCAGAACATAACTGAAGCTAGACACCAGACGACTGCTCTACTCGTGACCTGCGGAACTTCATGTGAACTTTTCCTGACCGAGAGTCCCCACGAAATAGAAAGACTGAAAATTAAAAACGCCGAACCGATGCATTTCAACACCGTCAACAGAATATCCAGAGGCGTGAGGTAATTGGCGAGAGAATGGATATAGCTTCCAAATGAAAATGGATGAATGTAATTGGAAACGAGATAGCCTCCACCAAGGCTCATGAGATTAAAAATATAATTCAGGCAAAGCAAACTGATGATGCCACCAAGGATGCGTGGAAAAATGATAAAGCTTGTGTAATCGATGCCGAGCGATTTTAGTGAATCAATTTCTTTATTCACCTGCATGTTTCCCAGTTCACTTGCAATCGCAGTCCCTGAGCGCGCGATGATAATAAAGGCAGTGAAGAGCGGCGCAATTTCGCGCAAGATAACTGAGATTAAAATTTTTCCGACCAGATCTGCCTGACCAAACAATGAGAGACCGGTGCTAATAGGAAGAACAGTAAGGCTTCCCGTAATAACAGCGATAAAGCTGACCAGAAAAATGGATTGAACTGCAGTAAAATAAATTTGCATCACAATCGTTTTGCCAATCATGATTATTTTTCCTCTGTTATCCAGAGGGTTCGCAAAAAGCAAAAAGAAATTGCGGAAAGAAAGATAAGTCAGAAGCAAAGTATTTAAAAGAAACTTAATGTTTCCAAAGAGACTTAAGGCCAGTTCGTCCGCTTTATTTTGTGTGTAGGTTTTGATTTGCTCCATCAGGGAACAGATCGTCTTTTTAGGGAAAAACTAAAATGGTCAACTAGTCTTTTAATGCATTCGAAATGAATTTAAAAAGCTCGGAGCGATTAACAGGTTTATAAAAAATCCCTTTTACGCTCGTACCTTTAATTTCTTCGGGGGAAACATGCGGAAGTCCGGTCATAAGAAGGCAAACCGGGTCATGCTCGGATTCTTTGACCTTTTTCATCAGAGTTATTCCATCGCATCCAGGCATTTGAATATCAGATATAACGAGATCTACTTTTTCTTTGTTTAAAACGCTCATGGCCGCGTCACCTCCATTGGCAAAGAGAACATTATAGCCTCTGTGCAGAAGTTCGTAGCTAAGCAAATCGGCGAGTTCTTCATTGTCGTCAACGACCAGGATATTTTTCTTCGTAATGGACCGTCTCCAGTTTGAGATACTAAGACTATTTTCGAACCTCCTGCAAAAACATTGATAGTAGAATATTTAAGATTTACTTAATATTCCTAAGTTTCATTAACTTCAGCTCAATTCTTAAGGAAATATCAGTACCGGCAGTGCCAAAATTTTGAGACGGCGGTTTTGGCGCATCGAATGTCATGCAATGGAAGATGACTTTAGTTAAAGAAAGAATGGACACTAAAAAGGTATGAAACAAATTTCATCTGAAGAAAAATTATTTCTCGAAGGACGTCATAGCAGAGGCTTTGAATTTGTAAGGGCCATTAAAATATTTTTGGAATACATCAAAGGTTTTCGTTCTCTGCATTTCATTGGTCCCTGTATCACGGTGTTCGGATCCGCCCGGTTCAAAGAAGATCATCCCTATTACATTATGGCCAGACAGATAGGAGCTGAAATTGCGAGAAGAAATTTTGCTGTGATTACCGGAGGAGGTCCAGGTCTGATGGAAGCTGCCAACAGAGGGGCTAAAGAATTTGGAGGGAAATCCATTGGCTGCAATATTCTTCTACCGCAGGAAGTGAAACCTAATCCCTATCTCGATCGTTGGGTTGATTTTGATTATTTTTTTGTCCGCAAAGTTATGCTCGCCAAATATTCCTACGCATTCATCGTCATGCCTGGAGGTTTTGGAACACTCGATGAATTTTTTGAAATTGCCACTCTTATTCAAACCGGAAAAATGCAGGGATTTCCCATCGTCCTTCTGGGAGAAGCGTACTGGAAAGGGCTCATGTCTTTTCTCAATGAAACTGTCTACAAGACCGGAAGTATCGGATTGTCTGATCTTCAATCTTTGAAAGTGACTGATGATCCAGTTGAAGCATTGGATTGGATCACTAAAGCTGTCATTGGTAAGTATGGATTGCAATACAAAAAAGTAAAAAAGCCATTTTGGTTTTTTGGAGAGAAGGCCTGAATCACTCCTGAAATTTTTTTTGTTTTGCCGACCGGTGCAAAACCTTATACATTGGCTGGATGAAGGACCGTATCAGCGTTATCATCCCAACTCACAACAGATCAGCTGTTTTGCTGAGAGCGGTTCATTCCGTTTTAAATCAAAGTTACCAGAATATTGAATTAATTGTCATTGATGACGGCTCGACAGATGATACTGAAATGGTTCTTGCTCCCTTCGTTGCTGCCAATTCTGTTCACTACTACAAAACAGAAAATGCAGGAGTCGCTGCCGCTCGAAACTATGGGGTCTCACTTGCAACGGGGCAATGGATCGCCTTCCTGGATTCGGATGACGAATGGATTTCTCAAAAACTTACAGAGCAAATGAATTTTCTTTCAAAGCATCCTCACCTCTTGATTGTTTACACTGATGAAACCTGGATCAGAAATGATGTTCAGGTGAATAAAAAAAATCATCATCAAAAAAAGAGCGGCTGGATTTTTGCTGATTGCCTTAAACAATGCTTTATTGGCCCCTCATCTGTTCTTCTTTCAAAGAAACTATTTCAAGAGATGAAAGGCTTTGATGAAAGTTTTCAAGTTTGCGAGGACTATGATCTGTGGATTAAAATTTCCGCAAAATATGAAATAGGATTTATCGAACAGTCACTGATCAAAAAGTATGGCGGCTACGCTGATCAGCTCTCCACACGTTTCTTTGCAATGGACAGCTGGAGAATAAAGGCCATGCTTAATCTTCTTCGCGACCAGACTCTTACTGAAGATCAAAAAAAAGAAGTGATCGAAACAATAAAATCCAAAGGCTCCATCCTTCTCAAGGGTTATATTAAGCACGGCAACCAAAAGACCGCGCAGGAATTAGAATTATTGCTTGCGGCGCTTTGAGCTGCCGAGGTATACTCGCAGAATGACAAACAATGATTATCTAAGAAGCCTTCGTTATGTACTCAATGTAAGCGACTATAAATTAGTCGACATAATTAAACTCGCAGGATTAACTGTTCCACTTGAAGATGTTCGCGCGTATTTGAAACATGAGGAAGAAGATGGCTATAAAAAATGCAGTGATGAAATCATGGCGCATTTTTTAGATGGAATGATTTATTTCAAAAGAGGCAAAGATGAAAGCAAAGCTCCTTTGCCTTTCGAATTTCCTATCACCAATAATTTAGTGCTAAAAAAAATCAAAGTCGCTTTTAGTTTGAAAGAAGATGATATGCACGAGATTCTCGAACGCGCTGGATTCAAAGTCGGCCGCTCAGAACTCAGCGCCCTTCTGAGAAAGAAAGGCCATGAAAATTACCGCGAGTGCGGTGATCAGTTCCTGCGTAATTTTTTGAAAGGGCTTTCTACATAGCTTCAGGCGTATTTTACTGTTCGCGACCACTCATCAAAGGCAGTTTGATAATGAAACGCGTGTTTGGACACTCGTTATCGTAAATAAGCTCACCATTATGGCTTTCAATCAAGCCTTTAGAGATCGAAAGACCAAGCCCGGTTCCTCTTCCCACTTCCTTCGTCGTGTAAAAAGGGTTCATCATTTTCTCAGCAATCTCTTCAGGAATCCCTTTCCCGCTGTCGGTCACCGTCAGGTAAAAAAACTGCCCATCGGAATCAATCTCAATTTTAATCCAGGCATTGGACGTATTATGAATGGCATCGTAGGCATTGTTTAACAGGTTCAGCAAGGCTTGAGATAAATGGATCGATTGGCAGTATACAAAAATGTCTTTTTCAATTTCCAGTTTAAAGTCGATATTTTTTTGCTTAAATCTTTCCTCGCAAAAAACGAGCGTCTCTTGAATCACATCCTGAACGCGAACTTTTTCGTTTTTAAGAAAATCTTCATCTCTTGAAAAATGAAGAAGACCGCGGACTATTTTTGAAATTCGTTCTGTGGTCTGCTCAATTCGTTCAATGCCTTCGTAAATTTTGCTTTTGTTTTCACCAAAATTTTCCAGCATTTTTCTGACATGAAAAAGTTTTCCCTGGATGATTGCAAGAGGATTATTAATTTCATGAGAAATTCCTCCCGCCATTTCTCCGAGCGTTGACATCTTCGCAGAGTGAAGCATTTGCATGGAATTGATCTTAACGATTTTTTCTCTTTCAATTTGTTTTTTCAACTCCAGCCGAAGTTCCATTTGATTAACAACCAGGCGAGATAATTTTTTTAAAGCATCAATTTGTTCTTTGGAAATTTCACGTGGCTTATTGTCTACCACGCACAGAGAGCCAAGCTTATAACCGGATTTATCAATGAGAGGGGCCCCTGCATAGAAACGAACCTGCAGCTCACCTGTAACGGCCGGGTTATCAAAAAAACGTTCGTCTTTAGTGGCATCGTTGATGATCATGACCTCATTATCCAGAATGACGTGACCACAGAAAGAAGAGTCGCGCGGCCCCTCAATCGCATCCAGCCCTACTTTGGATTTGAACCACTGTCGGTCTTCATCGATTAAAGTGACAAGAGAAATAGGAGTATTGCAGATAAACGATGCGAGTTGCGTGAGATCGTCAAATTCTCTTTCGGCCTCGGTATCCAGAATTTCATATTTTCTTAAAATATCGAGGCGCTGAGAATCGTTTAACGGACGAGGGGCAATTTTCACTCTGAACCCGCTGAAAATTTATTTAATTTCTAAGACTATTATATTGGGGTTATTCTTAGTAGAAAAACTAAGGTTTTCTTAATTTTATTAATTTATAACAATTGGTTAACGGTTAAGCGTAAAAGGTGCCTTTTAGCACCTTTTAGAACTTTTTAAGTGTCTCGGCCTTTTCTTTTTGATCGATATTCAGGTATTGGTGGAAATCGAAAATAAAGTCACTGTCGTGGTAATTTCGAACCCATTTTTGCTGAAGCATGTAACTTTGAGTGTGAACAGTAAAAATCGCAACGGCTTCATTGGCGAGATATTGATTTAGTTTCGTATAGAGTGCAGTTCGTTCCGGCGAATCCTGCATCTTTGAAACAATCTCATACTGTTTATTAAATTCAGGATTATTGTAATTTGAACTGTTCGCGCCCGGTGAGGAATTCGGCCCGTAAAAAATCTGAAGGAAATTTTCCGTGTCAGGGTAATCACCGATCCAGCCGTAATCAATCATCATTGTCGATCTTCGCTTAATTTTCGCCTGCAACTCAGGTGAAAGATTTGTCACGACTTTAATTTTGACTCCGATTTTTTCCATCTGTTTCTGAAAAAATTCTGCTTTTTGGCGAGCGCTTGTCGAGCTGAAAGTATCGAGAGTAATTTCTGGTAAACCTTTGCCTTCCGGATATCCGGCCAGAGCAAGATATTTTTTCGCCTGCTCAACATTAGGCCCACGCCACGGATTTTTGAAAGCTGGATCATTACCAGCAATTCCCGGTGGAGCTACAGACTCGGCCGGAAATCCGGTATTGTTATAGAAAAGTTCATTTGCCTGTTTTGCATCAAACGCAAGGCTCATCGCTCGTCTAAGATTAACATTCTGAAAAATTTTATTTTCAAAATTAAATCCAATGAAATACACATCAAGACCTGGTGTAACTTTCAAAAACATTCCCTTGTCCTGAAGCTCTTTAGCTAGCTTATTACCGACAATTGAAGCATTGTAATTATCTTTCGGAATATAAAGATAATCAGTTTCACCTTTATTGAATTTCAACCACGAAGGCTGTGATTCAACCATGACATCGACGACAATCTTATCGACGAGTGGAAGTTTTTTTCCAGCATCAACCAACATCTCTTTGTATTCAGAAGATGCGTCCGTTGGATAAAATTTTTCTCTGAACGTTGGATTTTTTACAAACACAAGATGCTTGCGATTTTCAAACGAAGGAAGCATGTACGGCCCGGTTCCTACCGGATGATTGATAAACTCTTTTCCGTATTTCTCTACAACTTCTTTCGCTACTACATAGGAAAAAGGCATTGCGAGCGCGTACAAAAATTGAGGAAACACTTTGGCAAGCTTCAATTGAAGCGTGTATTTGTCGAGCGCTTTTACGCCTTCAACTTCTTCATCATAATTGGCCGCCGGAAGTTTTTCATATTTCGTTCGCCATTCATTCAGGCCCTTTAACTTTCCGTCAAAAAGCCACCATCCAGTTGATTGATTTTTTGTATCGGCGTGGCGCTTGATTGAATAGACAAAGTCCGCGGCCTCAAGTTCTCTGCCCTTTCCACCTGGAAAAGCGGCATCGTCCTGAAAACGGACTCCTTTTCTGATTTTGAAAATATAAGTCATGCCGTCTTTAGAAATTTCTGGCATGGATTCAGCAAGATTGGGAACAAGTTCGAAAGGAATTTTCAGCCAATGATAAGACAAGAGCCCTTCATACACTTTCGCGATTTGCGCAGCTGAACCAACATCACTGGCCATCATCGGATCAAAACCTTTGATGTCACTCGGAGCTGTTACGCGAAGAACCCGTTCACTTGAATCCTGATTCTTACTGCAGGCAGAAACCAAAATCAAAGTCAAAAACACTATACATTCAAATATTTTTTTCATCCTTAAAAGGTGCCACTAGACTTCTTGTTTCGCAACTGCAAAGACGCGGACCTTTACTAAAAGTCTCCTGGCACCTTTTTATGAATGGCATTCACTTTATCAACTAATGAATTTTAAACGGGCGTGATATTTTAAACTTTACTAAAGTTCTTAATCCCACCGAGGAGATCACAATGAATAAAATAACCTTCGCAAATCTTTTAAAAATCCTGACATGCTTGTTGTTGTTGATTTCATTTGCCGGCTGTTCATCATCAAAGAAAAATGAAACACCAGGACAGTACGTGGATGATTCCATCATCACCACGAAAGTAAAAAAGGCGATCTTTGATGAGCCTACTCTAAAAACGCGCGAGATCAGCGTGAAGACAAACAAAGGTATTGTTCAGCTAAGTGGATTTGTTGATTCTTCCACTGAAGTGAACAAAGCCGGAGACGTCGCTAAAAATGTCGAAAATGTTCAATCAGTAGAAAATGATTTGATTGTCAGAAAGTAAACTCGTTGGATTTTTAATATTTATTGGTGCCGCAGACCTCTACAAAAAGTCTGCTGGCACCTTTTTTCCTTTTTTACTTTTGGAAAAAGCTTTTTGAGTCGAGATTTTCTTTGGCCAGTAAAATATTGAGTGTGCAGTTGCGGTCGAGAACCAGGGCCATTGTACGATCGGCGTTGGTTTCTTCAGGATTCGGGTTATAGATAATCATTCCATGAGTGGCCTTAGGATCTTTGCAGTTTTCAACTTGAGCAAGCCATAAAACGAGTGGACTTGAATCCGTTGCAAATTCTCGAATAGTGATTTTTTCACCGGCCTGAAATTGTATTTCATCAGAGAATGTCAACGTTTGAGTGAGTTCGTAAGTTTGATGGGTTTGAATTTCTGACCACAAGACGGGCCTAGCCTGAGCAATAGTTGAAAGAAACATAAGAGCGAAAGCTGTCGATTTAATCATTTGGTATTCCATTACAAAAATTATTTTCTAAATTTCAGCACGAAAAGAATCGAATGTAAATTAAACTACTTCCCTCTTCAGCTTGACTTTTTTTTTGACCGGCCTACAATTGGTAAATGAGAACTTTCAATTGCACTCTCCTTATTCAATCTCGCACTACCGCTTCAGTCTAATTTCAGACTGACGAACTCATTTCGATCAGTCTCAACCATCACTCACCATTAATTAAAAGGAACACATCATGAATGAAGAATCAATTTTGATTACTGAAAAAGATTTGCTGCGTATTCAACATATTTTGAGCTATCAGAAAAGTGCGGATTTCGAGAATCTCGAAATCGAACTCGAGCGCGCCAAAATTATTTCCGACGACGAAGTGCCGTCTGATCTTGTGACGATGAATTCAAAAGTTAAGTTTTTGAACATTCAGGACAACAAAGAAATGACAGTGACTCTCGTCTATCCTTCAGAAGCTAACTTTGCAGAAGGAAAAATTTCTGTTTTAGCTTCTATGGGCTCAGCTTTAATCGGGCTTCGCGTGGGTCAGGAAATAAACTGGATGTTTCCGACAGGAAAAACAAAAACACTTAAAATCCTCGAAGTCATCTACCAGCCTGAAGCCAATGGCGATTGGCATCTTTAAAAAAGGTGCCAGCAGACTTTTTGTTTCGCATCCAGAAAAAAAAAGTTATCTTCAACACATACAATTGCAACGGAGGAGTTTTCGTGTCTCAAATCTATAATTTTCAAGTCAACACCATTAACGGAGCGGTTACTCCACTCTCTCAATTTCAGGGAAAAGTTCTACTGATTGTAAACGTGGCCTCAAAATGTGGACTGACTCCGCAATACGAAGCTTTGGAAAAAATTTATCAACAATATGGCGAGCGCGGATTTGCGGTACTCGGATTTCCAGCTAACGAATTCGGGGCTCAGGAACCGGGAACGAATCAGGAAATTCAGGAATTCTGTACAATGAATTACGGAGTGAAATTTCCAATGTTTTCTAAATTGGTTGTCAAAGGTGAAGGCCAGCACCCACTTTACAAATTTTTAACTGAAGCAAGGCCGGAAGCTTTGGTAAAATCTGGTAATTCATTTGAAGAAAAACTGAAAGGCTATGGAATTATTCGCGAAAATAAAAACGATATTCTCTGGAATTTTGAAAAATTTCTCATTGGAAAAGACGGAAAAGTGCTCGCGCGTTTCTCACCGGACATCAATCCGGACGACGAAATGATCATAAAAGCTATTGAAACGGCCCTTTAAGGGCCAATATTTCGATTTCTACTCGACTTATTGACATTTTTTCTCGTAAAATTCTACTTCAACACACAACAAAGGATTTTAAAATGGCTGAAGGACTAAACAAACCGGTTAAATTAAAAGCAGACCTGGCATCATTTTGTGGAACTGGCGAACTATCAAGATCAGCAATCACACAAAAATTCTGGGACTACATCAAGGCAAACAAGCTGCAAGCTAAAACGGCAAATGGCACAGCTTCAGGTGAAGGAAAGTTCATCGTTGCTGACGAAAAACTTCTTCCAATTTTCAAAGCTACGAACGTAACAACGAAATCTGGAAAGACTGTTGATTTCAGAAATATGCAAGTTGGCCAGACAATCGACATGCTTCAACTAGCATCTGTTGTTGGCGCAAACATCGAGTAATTATTTTTTAAATAAAGGTGCCGCTCACGTGGCACCTTTTCTATAAACTCTAACTAGTAAACTTTCTTCCCTTTCGCTTTTTTCTTATCCTGCTTTTCTTTCGTCGACAATTTTGGTTTTGAACTGTCTTTACCTTTGTCTTTTCCCTTATCTTGTCCCTTGGCCATTTTAAACTCCTTGTCGTTTGTTAGGTCACTTTGTTTAGTATAGCACTTCCACAGTGAAAGAAAGATTTATCTCACCAGGACTGCTTTTGACACAAGGGTTCTACGCTGCTAAAATCAGACTCTTTCCCCCTATTTTCAAATCAAATTTTAACTGTGAGCAACCATCAGATGTCATACTATGCAATTGACTTCGGCACATCCAATTCACTATTGAGCTTTGTGGGCGATGACGGAAAAATATATCCGATTCCCCTCGATCAAGACTCAAATGTTTTCCGCTCACTTCTCTACACGGCCGAACAAAACTCGTGGCACTTTGGCCAGGAGGCGATCAAAGAATATATTGCGACAGACGGCGAAGGCAGATTCTTTCGTTCCGTAAAAAAATTTCTTCCTGAAGCAAATTACACTGGAACAACTGTTCACAATAAGACGATGAACATTTCAGAAATCATTGCCGTTTTCCTGGGAGAAATGCGAAAGCGCGCCAATGCGCAGACTGGGTTGGATGTGCGCAATGTAGTGCTGGGTAGACCAGCGATGTACTCTCTCGATAAAAAAGATGATCAGCTCGCTGAAGATCGAATGAGAAAAGCGGCGGAGCTCGCAGGATTCAGCCAAATTATTTTTTGTCCTGAACCTGTTGCCGCTGGATTGAATTATAACCGCGAAGTGAATGAAGAGAAAATGATTCTCATTGCCGATTTTGGTGGAGGGACATCGGATTTCACTTTGATGAAAGTGCATAATAAAAACTATTCGCAGGATGATATTCTGGGATTGAGTGGTATTTTTAAAGCGGGCGATGCTCTCGACGGAGTGATGATGAAAGATTTCATTGCACCACACTTCGGTTCGCGATTCGAATACAAAATTCCAGGAGGACATAATGTGCTGACCTTCCCTCGCCAACTCTTGCATAAAATCTGCTCTCCCGCTCATATCACTCACCTGCGCGAACGCGATACCTGGGAATTCCTTCAGCATATCAAAAAATTTGCACTGACTCCTGAAGGTGAAAAACAAATGCATCAACTCTTCACACTCGTTGAATGCCAGCTTGGTTTTCCGGTGTTTTACCAGATTGAAAAAACCAAGGTAAAACTTGGATCACAAAATGAGGCGCAGTTTTCTTATCATTATCCGGGAATTGATATTGAGGAATTGATTTCGAAAATTGCTTTTGAGAATTCACTTCTGCCGACTGTAGATGAAATCATGGATTCAATGAATGAAGTTTTTAAACAGTCTGGAACGCAGGCTCAACAAGTTTATCGTGTTGTCCTTACCGGTGGGACTTCGCAGTTGCCACTCATGCGCAAAAAACTAGCTGAACTTTTCGGTGAAGAAAAGTTGCAGCAGTCGAATGTTTATGAGTCAGTTGTGAATGGATTGGCCCGCTACGCTCTGACTTTATAAAATTTTATTAAGTCCTTTCTCAAAGAATTGGTCGAAATCTTCTATAAATGGAACGTGACCGATTCCTTCGAACTCTATTAACTGAGCGCCAGGAATAAGCTTCGCAGCTTGTCTTCCTAATTCAGGATAATTCCCCATCTTCTTTTTATTTTCTTCCGGGGCCCATCCTTTACCAGGAGCAGTTCTGTCTCTCTGACCGATGATCAACGCCGTCGGCACTTTCAGATTTTTAAATTCATAAATCACTGGTTGAGTGAAAATCATGTCGTATGTTAAGGCCGAGTTCCACGCGACAAGTGGATAATCCGAGTGACGGGTCCAGCCCGAAGCTGCTTCGATTAATGGTTCATACTCCGGCTTCCAGTGGCCGGCATAATAAGCGTCCAGCTGATATTTTTTTATTGCTTCAGGTGTCTGCTTAAGTTCATCCCGATAGAGATCATCGATTGATTTATACGGAGTCAGAAGTTTCCAGTCTTCCAGCCCCAGCGGATTCACAAGAATTAATTTTTTTACTTTTTCGGGATACATCAAGGCCATTCTCGTTGCAAGCATTCCTCCCATAGAGTGCCCAAGAAGAAAATATTCATCGGCCCCAATGTGAGTTAACAAATTATTGGTAAAGAGTGCGAGCGTTTGAAAACTGTATTGGAAATTTTTCGGTTTAGTTGATTTACCAAAGCCAATTTGATCTGGCATGATCACGCGATAGCCTTGCGAGCTCAGCTTTCTGGCCACGTCTTTGAAAGCGTAACCACCAAAATTTTTCCCATGCAACAGTACGATCGTTTTTCCATTGGATTTCTCAGAAGGGAGATCCATGTAGGCCATCTGCATTTTTTGTTTCTGCGATTCAAAAGGAAAAAATTTTACAGCATAGGGATATTGATAGCCGGTCAACTCGGCATCATAGCTGTTCGCAGGATTCACCATCACCGTTTTATTGGTTGAACATCCCATCATGAATATCAGAAAAATAAGTGTTAAATAAATTTTCATAAAATCCTATTTCTTCATTTTGTCAGCGAGTGCATAGGCTGCCTGAACAGCTTCGCGCTTCTGCATTTTTAAAAACCATTTTTTCAAATGAGGGAAAAGATCGAGATCTTGTTGTTGCTGTTCATGAGGAACAATCCATGGATAAATGGCCATGTCGGCTATTGAATACATTCCGGCAGCTACCCAATCTTTGCCGGCAAGATTCTTGTCAAGCACCCCATAAAGTCGCGCTGTCTCCTTCACATATCTTTCCATCGCATAGGGGATTTTTTCTGGCGCATAGATATTGAAATGATGATTCTGCCCCGCCATTGGTCCAAGCCCGGCCATTTGCCAGAACAACCACTGCAGAACTTCAGCTTTTTCTCTCGCGTCTTTGGGAAGAAATTTATCGGTTTTTTCCGCCAGATAAGTGAGTATCGCGCCGGATTCGAAAAGTGAAAGCGGGCCTTTGCCGTCTTTAGGTTCATGATCCACAATCGCGGGAATCCGGTTGTTCGGAGCAATTTTTAAAAAGTCTGGATTGAATTGTTCATTCTTAGAAATATCGACAGGAAAAATCTTGTAAGGGATTTTTGCTTCTTCCAGAAAAATGGTTATCTTGTGACCATTAGGGGTTGTCCAATAATATAAATCAATCATCACTATAGCCTCTTGAATAAATGCGCGACTTATAAACTAGACCACAGCAAACCAATTTTCACAATAAAAAGTAAAAAGGTGCCAGCAGTAAAAAGGTGCCAGCAGACTTTCTGTTGCGCAACTGCGCTACAAAAAGTCTCCTGGCACCCTTTTAGTATTGGATGCTGGAAGGGATTTGTCCTACTGGCATATAGTTTCGGACTTTCAGATTCTCTTCGGTTTTTTTCAAGTTAAATATGAAATCTTGAGAGCACTTTTGAAGGTGTGAATCTGTAAAATCATATTTTACATCCACCAGGTTCGCCACATTCCATGTTTCATAAAAGAGCCTGCTGGCCATCAACCACTTTGCTTGATCTAAAACAGTCGCGGCCTTTGTACGATCGAAAGTGAAGTTGGTTTCTTTGTATGTCGGTGAAGCTACTCTTAATCGCATTGGATTATGGTAAACCGGAATTTCTGAATAAGTTCGATGATCGACAGCATGGCCGAGAGTTAAATCCCAGATGAGAACTGCGACGGCCTTATAAAGATTGTTTTCTTTCCAGATTTCATTTCCATCCGGAAAACTTGGCATCATGTGGTGAATATAATTCGCCCATCTTGTAACAAGTGGATCGTTCTTAGGAATTTTGCTCAGTACATTCTCCGTAAACTCGTAAAAGGCCGGATAATACTGTTCGTGAAAAACGCCGAAATCCGAATGGATTTTGCGGGGTCCTTCGAGCGGGTATTTATATTTTTGATACGCAGGATTTTCTTTTAAACCGCAATAGCCGATCACCATTAAATTTCTCATGGATTCAGCAGTCGCCGGAAATGGTGAGTAAATCATCCACCATTTGTTTTCAAGAAGCGAAGTTGGATTATTCAGAACCTGATAATTCAACGACAATGTCAGTTCGAGATGAGGATAAAGGAGTTGAAATAAAATATGTTTTTTAGGGAGTGCGGTCTTTGTCACAGCATTGATGGCATCCATCGGAAAATGAAGCTTGGGATGTTCCGCCACATTCAAATGAATAGAAGCTCCCTGCATGACAATGAATTTCGCCAGTGACCACAAATCGCCATCTGCCGGAGTCACAATATAATTGCGAAGATTGATCGCGACAATTTTTACTTCCTTTTTGTGAACTTCAAAAAGCGAAATAGATTTTTCGCAATGAACTCCTTCATTCGCTCTCAATCTTTCCATCGCCGAAAAATCGACTATCAAATACTCTTTTTCAGGATCAAAAAAATCTGCAAACAATTGAATGTTTTTTACAGTAAGATCGCGAACGAGATATTTGGCATAGGCCGTATGCTGAAAATAGTTAACAAATTGCTCGTCAGAAATATCTTTAAGACCGCCAAACTTCCACGCCTTCGCTAAAGCAAAAAAAGGATATGTCACTAAGTCGATCACGTAACGTGAGCCAATCTTCAGCCACCAGTTAAACATTTCATCTAAAGGCAAATGAAGAACACTGGGTACAGTTCCCAAAGGATGATGAGCTGCTGGCTGTGGCCATGGTCCACTTCTGTTATAGAGAAATTCTTCTGCTGAGAGATCGTTGAAATCTGCTTCGAGCTCAAAATCCAAATCGTGATGGTGATTCACCTTAACTCCAAAAATATTTCTTAGATTTAAAGTTAAGGCATATCTTTTCTTTTCAAAAGTAGAATTGGATCAAGTTAATATCAAGTCTGATTAAATTTTAAATTTGGCCCAGACAAACGTATGATCTGAAGGGTTTGGTTTCTCACGAGGCCCTAGATCGACGACAACTTTTGTACAACGTTTTGCCAAATCGGGCGTTGCCAAGATGTGATCGATTCGCCATCCCCGATTGTATTGATAAGCATTTCGAAAAAAATCCCAGAACGTGTATTGAATTTTTTTGGGATACTTCATTCGATAAACATCGACGAAGCGACCTTCAACAGTTTTCTTGTAAGCGCGACGGGCATCGATATGAAAGTCTGGATCGTTTACAACTCTCTCTGGATGAGCGACGTCAATTTCTTCAGGCGCGCAATTTAAATCGCCAAGCCAGATAATGGAATCACCTTTCTTTAAATATTTATCGAAATATTTTCGGAGCCGCGCAAACCATTGGAGCTTGTATTGAAATTTTTCTGTTTCAACATCCGTTCCTTGAGGAACGTAAGTGTTGATAATTCTCACTCCATTGATTACCGTCTGAATAAGCCGGTACTCATCTGCATTGTCACTTGAATCTAATCCGTAGAGAACTTCTGAGGGCTCTTCGCGTGTGAGAGTTGCGACTCCATGCCAGCTTTTGATCCCGCGATAATAAACATGGTAGCCAGCTTCGTGGAACGCATCGACTGGAAAATCTTTATCCTGAACTTTGGTTTCTTGTAAGGCCAGAAGATCCGGCATTTCTTTTTCAAGCCATTCTAAAATGATGGGCAGTCTTTTTCTGACTGAATTGCAATTGAACGTTGCTACTTTCATAGCGATAGCCTAAGCCGAAAAAAAGCAAAAAAAAAGGTGCCACCAGGCTTTGCATAGCACAAGCCTGGTGGCACCTATTTAAAAAAGATTACCAGCGAGTTGATTTCGGGCGTGCATCCATTTCTCTTGCTTCTGAGCAGTTCATGTTGCGGCCTTCGAAATCAGTTCCGTTTAAAGAGCTGATCGCTCTTGATGCTTCATTTGTTGAAGACATTTCAACGAAAGCAAATCCCTTTGAACGATTCGTATCGCGATCGATGATGATTTTTGCTGATTCTACAGTGCCGAACTCACCAAATTTATCTGTTAAAATTGCAGTAGTAACAGAGTAGCCAAGGTTGCCGACATAAATTCTTTTAGACATAAAGACTCCTGATTGCGTCCACTTGTTGGGGCGCTTAATTATAATTTTGTTAAAGTTGGATTTAGTATTGGATTTAAATGAAGATCGAATAAGAAACTAACAATCACGTTACACGTTCACACTACCCTATTCGTGTTCAAAAGATAGTTTTATTTTTTTTATTTAACTTTATTGAAGTGTATCAGTGAGTTGCAAGTTGTTTAAAGTCTAACAGCACCTTACTATTTTGGGAAAATAACAGAAAAAGTCGTACCCTTTTCTGGAAAGCTCTCAACTTTAACTCTCCCACCGTGTGCCTCAGTTAATCCTTTTACAACAGTAAGGCCAATTCCCCAGCCCACGTTGGCACTTTCAATCGCCGACAAAGTTCTTTTGAATTGCTGAAAAATATTTTTTTGATCTAATTCACTGATTGAATTTCCAATATTATGCACTTTTATTTCAAAATTATTATCATGCTCAAGAAGAGTCGTTGTGATGAGTCCCCCGGATTGCCCATATTTGACTGCGTTGGTGCAAAGGTTTTCCACAATTCTTCTCAGGGCTTCGACATCAACACTGGCAATGACTTCATTTGTTTCGTTTAAGTGAAATCTATCTCCAAATAGTGTCTTGAGTTCTTCAATTTCCTCACGCAAAATTTTATTAATTTCAGTTTTAGTTTTTTTAAGTGGCATTGGCTCGCCACTCTTTATTCTTTGCGAGTCTAGCAAATCGCGAATCATGCGATCTGTGCGATCAAGGCATAAAATAATTCTGTCTGCATGTTCTTGAAGAATTTGTGTGTTAACCGTAGCCCTTTTAATCAACTGAGCACTGAGTCTCGCTGCAGTCAATGGATTACGAAGGTCGTGGCCAAGGGCAGATATAAAATTTTGTCGAGCTTCGCTCTCTGCCCCCATGCCTGTAATTGTGGCTACCGCTTCAGTGAGTTTTTTAATTGCTTCCGTTTTATCGATGAGCGCTTCTGTCAGTCGATTTTCCGTCAGTCCCCGAAGAAGAGTGAACTCAACAGAAGCGCCAATAATTCCTCGATCGATCGTTTCAAGCACCAATTCCTCAATGTCTGGGGTAGTTCTTTTTTTATCTTTCAAAGATTTTAAAATGAGTTTTCGAAGGATTTGGAATTCCAGAATGACGTGTGAAAGGTTGTATTCTTGAATAATTGCCCGGGTTCTACCATGCTCTTTGCAATATTTTATAATATCGCTTTTGGCCTGATCTATTCCATTCTTCCCACCAATGTATCTATCAAGAGCAGGAAGAAAATCGCGAAGCCCATTTTCGAGCTCGTCATTAGAGAGACTCCCGGTGGGGGGTATTTGATTGCGAACAATAGCCGTCCAATCTGATAGAATTTTTGAGCAGTCTATTACAGACATGTCTGTACCTCACCTTTCTAATGTTAATGGTTAACATTCAAATGGACGCACGTCTCTTATTAAAAAACTATTTTTCGTATAGGTCAGAACGCACGAGTTAAAACAGTCCTTCAATGGAAAGATAGCGTTCCCCAGTATCGTAACAGAAAGTCAGAACAGTTGATCCTTCAGGCATTTCTTTGATTTTTGCATTAACTGCTGCAAGACTCGCCCCGGAAGAAATCCCCATAAGAATACCTTCTTTTTTAGCGGCATCGCGGGCAAACGAAAATGCGTCTTCTTTTGAAACAGTAATGACTCCACTCAAAAGATCAGTTTTTAAAATGGCCGGGACAAAGCCGGCCCCTATTCCCTGAATGGCATGTGGCCCAGGATTTCCTCCGGAAAGAATTGGCGAGTCTGTTGGCTCTACTGCAAAAACTTTCAGCTGAGGAAAATCTTTTTTCAAAACTTCAGCGCATCCGGTGATGTGTCCTCCAGTGCCTACTCCTGTAATCAGATAATCAAGGCCTGTTGGGAAATCATTTTTAATTTCAAGAGCAGTGGTGAGTTTGTGAACTTCGGTATTCGTTTCATTTTCAAATTGCATTGGCATCCATGCATTTTTATTTTCCGCTACAATCTCTTTTGCTTTTTCAATCGCGCCTTTCATTCCTTTTTCTCTTGGAGTTAAAACCAGTTCAGCTCCATAGAGAGCGAGAAGTCGTCTGCGCTCAATACTCATACTTTCGGGCATTGTTAAAACGAGACGAAGGCCTTTGACAGCGGCGACCATCGCAAGACCTACACCGGTATTGCCGGAAGTTGGCTCTACTATAAGCGTGTCTTTTGTAATCATTCCTTTTTTTTCCGCGGCTTCAATCATCGCAAGAGCAATGCGGTCTTTAATAGATCCACCCGGATTCGTGCGCTCCAGTTTCATATAAACGTTGATCTTTTTTTTGGTCGCTTCAGGAAAGAGATGATTGATCTTTACAACAGGTGTGTGCCCGATAGTTTCCAGAACAGAATTATATTTCATAAGTAAGCTCCTCTTGAATAGTGATGCTTTGATTGTTTTTATTTGAGTCTAAACGTACTTCGCTTTTGTGATATACAATGGAATGCGGGGCCACACTCTTTGTCATCCAGACGTTTCCGCCAATGACAGAGTGAGCGCCGATAATAGTATCGCCGCCAAGAATCGTGGCGTGCGAATAAATCACACAATGATCTTCAATCGTGGGATGTCTTTTCGTCTGTGCCATCGTTTTATCAACACTCAACGCTCCCAGAGTCACCCCTTGATAAATTTTTACATTATTGCCGATAACAGCACTTTCGCCGATAACGATTCCCGTGCCGTGATCAATGAAAAAAGATTCACCGATCTTTGCGCCGGGATGAATATCAATACCTGTTTTCTCGTGTGCAATTTCGCCGAGAATACGTGGAAGAAGATTCACCTGGTTCTCATAAAAAAAATGAGCGAGTCTGTAAACGGCAATGGCATACAGCCCGGGATAGCAAATGACGACCTCTGAAAGATTTTTTGCGGCCGGATCGCCTTCGAGCATAAAGCACGCGTCTTTCTCTATTTTAAAAGAAAGATTGAGAAGTTCGCTTTCATAAGAAGCGCAAAGCTCATTCAATCGCGAAGATCCCTCGGCAATAGTGAGAACATGTCGCAGATCTTCTAGATGCTTTGAAAGATTGTCTCCCAGTTCTTTCTCTGAAGAGAACTCTCTTCTCGCCATCCCTGGAAAAAATAAATCCAAAGAATCTGAAAGAAAAGTTTCAACGCATTTTTTCGAAAGGGTAAAAGGTAAAGCTTGTCTTGTTTTGGTCTGAAAAAGTGACTCAACAGTTTTCATAGAAAAATCCTTGAAAAAGTCTTTCCTATTATAGATGAGTTTTAAAAAAGGTGCCAGCAGACTTGTCAATTTACGCGTGTTTCTGATTTTTCGTTGAACCTAGATCGTTGGCTTTAAGATTATCAAGAAACCTTTTTTCAATCGCATTATAAACCGGTCGCAGATAACTTTTGACTGCAATGATAAAAAACAAGAGAAGAATCCCGACGATTAAGAATAAGCTTTCTCTAGTGCTGAACTCCCCGACGATGAAAACAATAAGAGCGTATGTGATAACAAACCTGATACTAAAGGCACCGAACTGGAGTTTTTTCCATCTATCAAGGGTGATCGTTTCTTCAACTGTCAGATTTTTGGGAATTTTGAGAATTATTGCGGCCAAGAAGGGAGAACAGACGAGAAATGTGAGCAAGCCTGCTCCTATTCTGACAATGGCCATGTCGCCAAGAAGCGAGAACACAAAGGGAAGTAAATAAGTGACTGAAGCGAGAGTGATTGCGATGACTACGACTGAATTGATGAGTATGAAAACACCGTAAACCCGCCAGAAAAAACCTAAGACATTCCACCGAGAACGTGGCGATGTGGACTTCGATTTTTGAGAGCTTCCAAAATTCTGCAAAAAGTGAGCGGGAATTTTAGTTTCAACCCAATGGTAGAATGGCCCGGATGATTTGATCATGTAAGGAGTCGTAAAAGTTGTGACAGCAGAAACAGCGATCACGATTGGATAAAGAAATGCACTTGTCACTTTCAACGTCATCCCCAGAGTTGCGATGATGAATGAAAATTCTCCAATCTGCGCGAGACTCATTCCCGCTTGAACTGATTTTTTTAATCCTTGCCCTGAAATCATCGCACCAAAACCTGACCCGATGAATTTTCCCACGATAGTGACTAGTGTAATCAGAAGAACCACGCCGAAATTTTCTTTGAGAATCACCGGATCAATCAACATCCCTACTGAAACAAAAAAAACCGCCGCGAAAAGATTTTTTACACTGACAAGAAGATGTTCTATGCGTTCTGCTTCACTGGTTTCAGCGAGAATCGATCCCATGATAAAAGCACCGAGCGCAGCCGAGAAGCCGGCTTTCGAAGCAAGATACACCATGAGAAAACAAAAACTCATTGAGAGAATCAATAAGATTTCATCGCTCAGATATTTTTTTAAGTTTTTCAACAAAGTTGGCAGAACATAAATGCCGACTAAAAACCAGACGAGTAAAAAGAATCCCAGGCGCGCTGTCAGATACAATATATTTCCCAAAGCAAAATTGCCGGTCTGACTGATCTCCGTAAGAAAAACCATAATTAAGATAGCAAGTAAATCTTCGACGATAAGAATACCAAACACGAGGCTTGCAAAGTCTTTAGTCTTTAATCCCGTTTCTTCGAAGGCTCTGATGATAATAGTGGTAGAAGACATGGAGAGAATCGCACCCAGATATAAACTGTCCATTTCTTTCCAGCCAAAGGCGCGCCCTAAAAGATAACCGACACCGATCATCGTAACCACTTCGCATCCGGCCGCGATACTCGCACTCTTTCCTACCTTGGCGAGTTTTTTAAAACTGAATTCGAGGCCCAGGCCAAAAAGTAAAAAGATAACACCAATTTCTGCCCAAAGTTTAATACCTTCTAAATCAACGACGGTCGGTAATAATTTTACATGCGGACCGACAAGAAATCCGGCAATTAAATAACCAAGAACAATCGGTTGTTTTAATCGACTGAAAACTAAAATACTTATCGCAGCAGCTCCAAGAATAACTGCCAGGTCGATGATCATAAGAGGTAAATGATTCAAGCGCTCATCTCCTTTTCAAAGATTTTGAGCGTATGACTGTAGATAGAAAGAAGCTAGTGACTGAGAGTCGACTTGGGTCATTACATAGAAATTTTCTATGTAAAAAATTGAGACATACTCTCCATCACCCCTAACGAAGCCATTGAGTGCCACTAGACTTCGCAAAGCATAAGTCTAGTGACACCCTTTCTGAAGATTTGAATTATTTCTTTTGCTTGTAAAGTTCACAGCCCGGAGCTGAGAGATCAATGCGGAAATCGGGAGTGAGACAAGTTGCAATTCGGTAAGTTTGCTGGCCGTATGAAGCGCCATCTTTCACCACGATCTTCCCCTGCTCGTCTACTTCGCATGGATTGTTCATCGTGCATTTCTGCCCGTCTTCATTTCCAGTGTTGTTAATTCCGATGACAGTGCGTGTGCCGGTTTGAAGAATTGGTGAGCCTGAAGTTCCGCCGATCGTGTTACAGCCAGTTGCTGAGTAGCGGATGGAATCTTTCATCGTCCAGCCAGCTTCGCGCAATTCAAAAATAAAGGCGTCGATGTCACAACGGTAGCCGCGATCCCAGTATCCTGAAACGATGTCGATTGAAGTGCCAAGGCCCGGATGAGTTGGTGCGAGATCAAATGAATCGACACTTTTTGCAGCAAGGTCTTTGTATGTTTCTTTTAACTCATAAAGAGTGATGTCTGTGTTTGTCATAGTGGAATACAAAACTTTCGTTGCAGTGATGCCGACGAGTTTTTGAGAGCGGTTGTAGACGCGCATAGTACGATTAACGGCCTGATTGCTCACAACTTCACCTGGATCAGGCATTCCACCTGATAAGCAGTGTCCGTTCGTTAAAGCGATGGCCTTCGCCGTATCTGGCATGCCTGCAAAGCGGATCACAGAACCCGAGCAATTTGATAGCTTAATAATTCCGTTGAAATCGTATTGAGGATCGAGAGCTTCGAAAGTATTCGAAGGAACTTTAAGAGCGTCAAATGTTCCAAGTGGTAAGGCGAAAGCTTGCGTAGAAACGAATGCGAAGAACGCGAGTGAAATGAGTTTCATAATAATCATCCTTGATTAGTGATGGCATAACAGGGCCGCTTCTATTCAGGATAAACTCCTTTTCCAGAATGGCGAGAAAGTTTCGCAAATGTAAAATGATGTTTGAAATCAGGATTACATGAGAATTGCATGTTTTTGCTGTTAAACCGTTGCGCAAAACAAGCAGGCAACAAAAATGTATATTATAATGGGAATTGCACAACGAAAAAAAAGCTAGGAAGGCTGCCATTGAAAAAGTTAACTCAAAGTCTGGCAAAAAGAAGCAAAGTTTTAATCGTTACAAGATCCAAGAGAGAAAAAGACTTTGCGCTTAAGGTTGTGACTGGAGTTCACAAAAAAGCTTTGCTTTTGAAACTGCCCGGAGTTCTTAAGCTCCAACAATTAAAAAGCGAACAGAAATTAGAACAATTAAAATTAAAATGCGCTTCCATGAAAGCTTGCATTGCCGTTCTTCAATTCAAAGATGATCTTGACCTTGAGCTAGAGAGCTACCTCCACTTTTTTGACAAGCACTTCGATTGCCTTTTATATGTGCGTGAGTTGAGTAACGCCCGAAAAATGATTCAATTGTTTGAAGGTGATTTTATTTTGAGTGCTTCGAGAATGATTGAAGTTACTTAACCTTTTTTTAAATCATCGCGAGGATAAGGGTGCCAGCAGACTTCAGCGAATCGAAGTCTGCTGACACCACTTAATTAGAATTCGTATCGGGCCAAAACAGACAAGTGCCAAGCCGTATTGTCATTTTTCATGATAGTAATAACTGAGTTATCAGTCGTATCGGTTTCACGAAGGACAGAATCATCTGCAACGGCATAGGTGGCAGAAAAATCAATCATGGCTTTCTCAGAGAGATTAAAGACAAAGCTTGGACCGAATGTAAAAAGTGTCGCTGAATCGATGACGTCTTTTGTCTGGTCATTTGCATTTGAAAGATTTTGTTCACCGATGAAAGCGACTCCTGCGAGAAGATTAAGTTCGAATGAAGGAGCGAGTTTCCATTGATGAGTAAAGCCGCCGCCAAATATGCTGTATGAATCCGTTTGGGTTAAGTCGGCTGCATTACTTGCAGATTTTGATTTTGCATTTCCTTGCAGTAAGTAGTTGGCCTGAAACTTCCACTGAGTTTCTGAATTTTTCTTCCCTACTTCCACTTGAGCTTCGAATTGTGAGCCGCCTCTCAGGTTATTCCCGCCTTTTGTCGTTGAAGAGCCTTCAGCATCTCCCATTTTTGGTGAGAAGCTTGCCTGCAAATCGAGATTCGCGCCTTGCGATTCTTGTTCTAAAATTCTTTGCTTTAAAAAAATTGTTGGTTCTGAAAATCCAGAAGCACCTTTCCCTTTAACGGTTGTTCCGTTCTGATTGCTTCCAGGCCCATACGCTTGCTCAGTCTTTGAATCAAGTTGATATTCTTCACTGAGGCCAATCATGGTATTTGAACTTAACGTGTACATGAATGTTTGATCGAGTGAAATGTCTTTAACTGTAGTTTCGTAAAGAGAATTGCCAAGATAATCCAGGCTGAATTTAGACGATGTAAATCCAAATGAAGATTCACCTGAGAAAGTTCCTTTTTCTGGCAAGTACATCAAGTCATAAATGTTAGATGTGGAAGCGATTGAGATTGAGCTGCTAGCTAATGCGATTAAGAGAAGTGTTTTTTTCATCATGAAAAACCTCTGAATTGTTGTTAGTGATCAGAACAATTTTGAAGGATTTTGGGGGAATTTCAACTTATGAAGTATTAAGATTTATTGATCATAATTTTATGACAAGTTGTTTGTGATTTGGTGATTAGGCTCAGTAAAAGTAAGTCTGAGTCATCTATATGCAAATTTTTTTATTTTAAACGTCAAAGGTGCCACCGCCCTTTTGGTTTCGCACCTGCGACACCAAAAGTATGCTGGCACCTAACGCGCTCACAGCGAGAAGATAGTCTTCGCGAACTCCGAAGAAAAAAGCGGCCGTCGTTCCGATCACAGACCAAAGAACGGGAATCGTCATGATCGCGAGGAAATGTTTCCCCTTCCCCGTGAGTAACAACACAATCCCAAACGTGAAGATGGTGCTTGGACACGGCAGAGAGAAAACCGGCCCCGATGGAAAACCGTGGCCCATGAGCATTCCCAGAATGGGATAGATCAGAAGCGCATAGGCGATAAAAAAGAGAGAAACGAAAAACTGTATTGAGGTTTTATCATTGGTAAATTGAAACCAACGGGCCTTCATCGCATACATCCAGATAAATCCCTGCAGAATGAAGAAAGCACCAAAAACTTTCGCCATCGGATTAATTTTCGAAAAATAGAATATTTGATAAACGATACCCATCCAAAGCCAGAGGCAAGCAAGCATTGCTAAAGAGAGATTGAGAGCAAATTTCTTGCGCGAAAAAATACCCCACAGTACAAGAAAAGCCAGCAGGTAAAAAAACGCGACGAAGATCTTCAGATCAGAATTGTACTGATTGAAGACAGCAAAGAATTGTTCCGCTGAAAAAGGCATCACACAGTCTCTGGAGACGCTGCATTTCGATCGGCGATCAAATTCAAATCGCGTTGAACGATAAACCAGACTGCCGGGTTAAAAACAAACCAGAGAATAAAAAGAATCCACCTGCTGAGTTTCTCAGTGGAGATTTTTTCAAAAATTTCGGCATATTTGTAACAGGAGTAAATCGCCCCAAAAGGTATGAAGAGAAGAACGGTCCAAAGTGTCGGCGCAGCTTCTTCGTCTTTCGTGAGGGATTTCATTTCAACGGCTGTCTGATAAAACCAATAGACGTAATATAGCCCTAACGTCAGAATAAAAAGTCCCACTTGCAGGAGCATATCTCTTTTTTTAACCTGAACCACTATCGCCTCCTAAGATCTTTTTAATATATAATTCAAGCCACCGACAATCGCAGCCACCTGTGCACGATTGCAGATCTCATCCGTCACCGTCGGACTGTCAGGATAAACTTCCGTCGTCGTCATAAATTCCGCCTCAGAAAATCCCCCGCAAAGAAAAAGCTTCTTCATGTCATAAAGAATAATCCCTTCACTCTCAATTGGAGTTCCAAGCAGCTCGCCTTTGTCATCGGCAGGTGAAATGTGCGTGACTTTGCGGACAGATTCAATCACGGCCTTTTGAAATTCAAGTTCAGGTTTATGAGTGCTCCCAACAGTATAAAATCCGTCGGGAATCGGAGAAAAGGGAATGACGATCGCATCTCTCTGCTCAAGTGCGGGTCTGAAGATCGTGTTATCGGTATCAGGTGTTTCGTGCAAATCAAAATGCGCAAAGATTTGATAAGGCTCCATCGCTTTTAGAAATAAACGACATTCTTCAGCGGGGCTGTCGGGATAAAAATTGCGGTTGGGATCGATGGTCTGATGATTCCAACGATTAATCGTTTCGTAGCCCCAGGGGCTCAGGCAGGGTGCGCAGACGAAGTTGTATGTGGCTTCGTATTGAGACGCGTGTTCGCTTATGAAGAGAAGTGCGCCGTGAACGCCGCTGGTTTCGTAGCCGTGGACTCCGCCGGTGATGAGGACGGTTTTTTTTGCGGGGTTAAAATTGCGCGATCTGATGAGAAAGAGTGGATACTTTTCTGGGTTGATTGATAGAGCGCCGTAGGTTGAAACATCGTAACGATCTTTCAACTGCAAAATCTTCGAGACAACTTCATCTTGATAAGAGCGTTGGATTTTTTGCTCTTTGAACCACTGCTCTTTTTCTTTCGGGCCCCATGGGGATTTTTGATTTTCATTTTTCATGAAAATAGTATGTCTTAACCGAAAGACAATTTCCATTTTTTAATGGCAAAAAACCATTGTTCTTAATTAGTTTGCGTCCAGTAGCATTGCTATTTTAAAGTGCGTCGCTTTGATCTTTTTTGTTTTTGAAGACACTTTTGCTTCATGTTCTTGATAAGCTTTCCAAAATTTTTCTGATAAATTTGAATGATACCAAATGTTGCCTTGATTTATTTCACGCGCTTTTCCAGTTTCGTTATATAAAAAATCCTGCTCAATAAAATCTCCAATTTCAAATTTATATTTTTCCTTTAATTCTGTATAAACTGCCTGCATAGATTCAGGAGTAGCACTTTTAACATTTAAAGCAACGCTATTCGTACCTTGAATTACGATTGGGAATACGGTGATCTTTATTGTTCTTTGCGAATATAATTCATCTTGACTGGCTTTTTTGTACTGGAGGCACCTTTAACATTTTTACAAATAAACTGTTCACAGTTTTTCGTTCATCCATATATTTTTCCATTCGCATTCGCATCACTGCAAACGTCAACAAACCTAGAACAAGAAAACCAATAATCAGTCTGCCGAAGAGTTTTAATTTTTTCACAGAGAAAAGCTGCCATTATCATTGGAGTTGCGCAAGCAGCTGTTCACTTCGTTGCATCACCTATTCCGAAGCAAAACACAGTTTTTTTCAATTTGATCTATTGCATCTCTTCGCCGATCTTAGTCTCAAGTAAAAACTCTTTGGATGGATAACCCATGACACAAACCAATGCCACTGCACCACACTCATTAACTCCTGAACAAACTCTCCAACTCCACAATTCAAAACTGGAAGGCCTGTCCAACTCCGAAGCAAAAACGCGACTAGAAAAACACGGCGAAAACAAACTCCCCAAAGGAAAAACTGCAGGCCCGCTTGAAATTCTCTGGGGACAAATCAACAGTCCACTCATCTGGGTCTTGATCGGATCCGGCGCCCTCGCCATTGCCGTCGATCCTCACGACGGATTGAAAAACGGTCTAGTGATTTTAGGAGTTGTCGCGCTCAACACGCTCATCGGATTTATTCAGGAGTTCAGAGCGGCCAAAGCGATTGAGGCACTCGGGCAGATGGTTCCGGAAAACGCGAACACGTATCGCGATGGCAAACTTGTTTCGCTTCCTTCTTCGCAGCTTGTTCCCGGAGATATTGTTCAGCTCGCATCAGGCGATAAAGTGCCAGCAGACATGCGACTCATCCAATCTAAATCTCTTCGCATCGATGAAGCTGCCCTTACGGGTGAATCGCTTCCGGTGGAAAAAAATTATTCCGCTGTGGAAGAAAACTCCGCGCTCGGCGATCGCCTCTGCATGACCTTTGGCGGAACGCTTGTCACTTATGGCTCCGGCCTTGGTGTTGTGACAGCGACCGGATCGCAGACGGAACTTGGCCGCATCAATGAAATGATGAACACGGCAACCGGACTTGAAACTCCACTTACGAGAAGTTTGAAAAAAATAGGCAAGCTGATCACGATTGGAATTTCGATTCTTGCGTTTGTCATTCTCGGCGTCGGAACTTATCGCGTGATGAATGAAGCCGGTCTTTCGTTGTTTGATGCTTTTCGCGAGACTGTGATTTTTTCCATTGCGCTTGCCGTGGGGGCGATTCCTGAAGGGCTTCCGGCAATTGTCACCATTGCGCTTGCGATCGGTGTTCAGCGCATGGCCTCTCGTCGCGCCGTCGTTCGCAAACTTCCTTCGGTTGAAACGCTCGGCTCTACGACTGTGATCTGCTCTGACAAAACCGGCACGCTCACTCGAAATGAAATGACTGTTCAGGAAATTTTCACAGCAGACGGACAAAGTTTTAGTTTTACCGGCGTGGGCTATGGACGCGAAGGTGAAATTCGTCAGAATGGAAAGCGCGCGGAGCTTTCATCAGCTGGTGTTTCTCTTCTCGAGGCCGGCGTTCTCTGCAACGACTCTTCTATTCACCGCACGGGTGATAAAACTGAAATGAGCGGTGACCCGACTGAGTTTGCTTTGCTTGTCGCCGGCGAAAAAGCGGGCTTCACTAAAACGAAACTTGGCGAGCAATCACCTCGAGTAGATGTCATTCCCTTTGAGTCTGAAAATCAATTCATGGCCTCGCTTCACAAACATCAAAATCAATTCCTGATGATTTTAAAAGGCGCGCCTGAAGTTGTGCTGAAAAGATGCGAAGGGCTCACAGAAGAAAAGAAAAAAGACATTCATAATTCCGTTTCTGATCTCGCCGCAAAAGGTCTGCGCGTTCTCGCTTTTGCGACGAGAACTGTTGATCAAAAACCGGAAGCATTTCATCTCGACTCTGTTGAGAACGGATTTTCTTTTGCCGGTCTTCAGGCGATGATTGATCCTCCCCGCGAAGAAGCGATTCGCAGTATTCAACAATGTCACCTCGCTGGCATAAAAGTGAAAATGATTACCGGTGATCATCCTGAAACCGCCGAAGCCATCGGGCGCATGCTCGGTATTTTGAAAAATGATCAGCATGCCATTACCGGTGTGAAGCTTGCTCAGATGAATGAAGACCAATTGAAGGCCGCTGCCGTTGAAACAAATGTCTTTGCGCGTGTGGCGCCTGAGCATAAACTTCGTCTTGTGGAGGCCCTCCAGGATCAGGGTGATGTTGTCGCGATGACTGGCGATGGTGTGAACGATGCGCCCGCACTCAAACAATCCAACATCGGCGTGGCGATGGGAATTACCGGCACCTCGGTTTCCAAAGAAGCGGCGGACATCATTCTCACTGATGATAATTTTGCGACGATCACCGCAGCCGTTGAAGAAGGCCGCAAGGTTTATGACAACCTCATCAAGTCACTCGCGTTTGTTCTTCCGACAAACCTCGGGCTCGCACTCATTCTGGTGTATGCGATTTTCTTTTTTCCTTTCCGTGGATCAGATCTTCTCGTGCCGATTCTTCCGGTGCAGATTTTATGGATCAACCTTGTAGGCGCTGTTGCGCTCGCTCTTCCTCTGGCGTTTGAGGCCAAAGAACGGGATGTCATGGAACGACCTCCCCGCAAATTGAGTGAACCGCTTCTGAGCCGCTTTGTGATTTTCAGAACGGTGCTCGTCGCGATTCTGATGACGGCCGGCGCTGTCTCCTTATTTAATTATGAATATAATTCAGCGATCGAATTAGGCATGAAAGAAACAATTGCTCTCGCTGAAGCGCAGACACTCGCGGTAACAACCGTCATCTTCTTTCAGATTTTTTACATGCTCAATTGCCGCAGCTTGAAGGAATCCGTTTTTTCTATCGGAGTTTTTTCCAACAAAACCGTTTTTCCAGGTATAGCTGTCGTTCTCATTTTACAGGCCGGGTTCATTTATTTTGAACCTCTTCAGCGAGTGTTCAACACGGCTTCACTACCTTTTGAAGATCTTCTTCGCCCGGCCTTGATTGGTGCGAGCATTGTTCCTCTTGTTTCGATTGAGAAGTTTTTCAGAAGCAGAAAAGGTAAAAAGGTGCCACCCCCTTTTTTAAAAGGGGTGGGTGCACCTTTTTAGTTAATCTAGTACCCACTCTTCGTCGTCAACGATAACGTCTTGTTCCTGAGGTTGCGTGACTTTCACAACTTCTTCTTGTTTAAGTTCTGTCCCGCGTGACAGAACGAACCAGATCATTGGAATGAGACCGCCGAATACAAAAATAGTTCCGCCGACTGAACGGAAATAGGTCAATGTTTTAAAGACAGGACCTGAAACAATTTCGTGAGAGCGCGCATACCAGAATCCATACTCGATACCTTTGATCATCTGATAAAGTCCCACTGGAAATAAATCCAGGAACATCATCAGAGCTATTCCAATATTGAGGCACCAGAATGAAGTGCGAACGAGTTTGGCATTCCAGCGTTTTTTGGGAAATAAATGTTGAAGGCAGAATAACATCCCCGCTAGGGCGATGTTGCCTTTTACACCAAACATCGCTCCGTGCGCGTGATTGTTTGTCAGATATGTAGCGTGTTCAAAATAATTCACGATAGGAAGATTAATCAGCGAGCCAAGGACTCCGGCCCCAAAAATATTCCAGAAGTTGACAGCTAGAATAAACAGCCACACTTCCCCCATCACTGTATTTTGATTCCCTCGCTGATAAGAATCGTGAGAGAGTTCCCCTTTTTTTCTCATCTCCCAGGCATCGAGTGTGAGGAGAAGAAGAGGAAGAACTTGCATGGTGGAAAACACACTACCTAGAGCGATGATCCCTGTTGGTTTAGCGATCCAGTAGAAGTTGTGTGCAATTCCGAGTGTTGCAGTGAAAAGAAACAGCATGACGGCGAGAAAAATCGCTCTTTCCGCCATTGCTTTATTGATGAAATTCATCTGCACCATGATGTATGCGACGATGACTGTGGTGAAAACTTCGAACGTCACTTCAACCCACATGTGCACAACCATCCATCTCCAGTAATCCGCAATGGCGAAATTTGTTTTAGGCGTGACAAACAATCCGAAGAACAAAAAGAAAACCATGATTCCGCTTCCGTAAAGAAGCCATGAAGGAACTGACCAGAGATTTTTTCTCGTGAGCCACGGCTTGACACCGCGGTAGATAATGAAAATCCAGAGAGAGAATGCAACTAACAAAAGAATCTGGAAGAAACGGCCAAGCTCCATGAATTCCCAGCCCTGATTTCCGAACCAGTAATTCATTTCGCCTTTGAGAATGCCGACGTTGCCGAGATATATTCCAAAGAGCGCGCCCACTCCGACAATCACACATAAAACAAACAGAAGATTGATAAGTTTTTGCTGACCTTTCGGAACTTTCGCGAGACGTGCGAGAAAGAAAATGGTGTAGCCAACCCAGCACATGAAGAACCAGTAAATTTGGAAGAGTGTGTGAAAACTTCTTGCGACTGGAAATGGTAAAATATTTCCGAGATAGAGTCCGAAAGGTCTGATGAAGTCTGTCGCGCATACGATTCCAACGAGAACCTGCACGCCGAAAACCGCCATGGCGAGAGCGAAAAATTTATAAGTCGCTCTTTGAGTGGCCCTGACTGTGTCTGACTCGAGATCAGAAGTCGTCAGCCACTGACCTTTTGTTTTTTCCATGTCGAATGGATCGGGATAAGCGGCCTTCATTTGCCCGTAGACGTAGAGAATCAGCATTGTTCCGAGGAACAAAATAAAAATTGAAAGGAAGCTCCAGATATAAATTGCTGGCGAAGGCGTATTGCCGACAGCGGGATCGTGAGGCCAGTTGTGAGTGTAGCTGTAATTTTCACCTGGTCTATTGGCGACAGCTACCCAGGCTCCCCAATAGAAAAAGGCGGTGAGATTTTTTAATTCTTCTTCTGATAATTCATAACCAAGCTTGATGTGAATTGGATTGGTTTGATCTTTGAAAATGCTTAAATAGTAGTGAACTAATTTTTGAAACGCTTCCGCCTCTGCTGCAGGAACGAGAATCTGCTCGTGATCAGAATTGTAACCATTCTCTTTAAATTCGCGTTTGACTTTTGTAGCGATTACTTCTTTTTCATCTGCACTGAGATCAGACTTTCCCGATTTCAATTGATAATAAGCGATCATCGAAAGATTAATCTGGTGAATCGAATCCGCAGTAAAGTCCGGCCCTCTTTCGGCACCGTCTCCCCAGAAGGAGCCATAGTTCATGAGCCCGCGCTGAAGAAAAACTTTTTGCCCTTCATCAATCGCTTCTTTTTTTATGAAAACTTCACCACTCTCTTTAGAAACAAAATCGACAATGGGTGGAGCGCTCGTATACGTAGCACCTCCAAGATAAATGAGGCCCAGCACACTCACAACAGTGACAAAGATGAAGAAGCTCATCCAGTATTTTTTATTCAACAAATAAGCGGCCATGCTCTCAGGGCCTGCCTGAGTTTTGCGAATGTTCATATTCACTCCAAATGATTTTAAATTTTTAGAGTGTCATTTAAACAAAGGACGCAAAGTCGGAACATGAGCCAAATCAATTAATTTTGTCTAAACCAAAGAACAAGCTAGATTCCACCGGGAGGTGCCACCTACCTTTTTGTTTCGCAGTTGCGAAACAAAAAGGTAGGTGGCACCTTATGGATAAAGTTTTATGTGTTCATTAAGTGCGCGCTGATGGGCAGGGCGGGCCTCGTTTCGTTTCATGAATTCTAAAAGATTCGGATAAGGATCAAGAAAGTTATTCAGCATGGCCGTTTTAAGAACTGTAGTGATCACAATGTCAGCGATGCTGAAACTGCCTGCAAAATACTCTTTGTCTCCAAGTTGTTCCGAAAGAACGCGCACTCGCTCTCTGCAAATCTGCCGTGCTTTTTCTTTTGTTCCTTCGGTGGCCTCAGGATCAAACTTCAGCATGAACAAATGAAATAAAAAAGGTTCCACAGACGTCTGGGCCGCAAACATCCATTGCAAAGTATGCGCTCGTTCAATTTCATCTGTTGAAAGAAATTTATTATATTTCATCGCCAGATGAATCAGAATCGCTCCGGTTTCAAACATGGCGAATTCATCAGTTTTAAAATACGGAACTTGTCCGAAGGGCTGCAACTTCAGATAAGGATCTTTCTTTGTCTCCGGATGCGGATACACAACAGGTTCATACGGCAGTCCCAATTCTTCCAGCATCCATCGCACGCGCAATTCCCGCACGAGACCTTTTGTCATTTCTGGAATGTCAGTCAAACAGCTAAATTGAATCATTGATTGATCTCCGGTTCAACAAGTTGGGCCAGTTTCACCAGCGATTCCTGCCAGCCAAGGTAGCACATTTCAGGTGGAATCATTTCCGGAATTCCTTCCTGTTTGATGGAGATTTCTGTTCCGCAAAGAACTTTTCTGAAGGAGACAGTGACGGTCATTTCACCAGGCATATTCGGATCATCAAATTTATCAGAGATAACTAAAAGTTCATTGGGCTGAATGGTTTTGAAAGTTCCACCCCACGAATGCTTATGTCCATTGGTAAAATTCGTGAAAGACATTTTGTAAGCGCCCCCCTCTTTGAAATCGAAAGAGTGCACCGTACAGATAAAACCAAAGGGAGGAAGCCACGTTGCTTTTGCTTCAGGATCGCTGAAGGCGCGAAAGACGCGGTCAACGGGAGCTTTTAAAACGCGGTGAAGATTTATTGTGGACATAGATTCCTCCTGTGATTACTTGTTAAAAAGAAGCTGAATATATTTTTCCAGGTGATCAATACTGTCTGCTGCAAACTTAACATTGCCTCCCGCCTTAGCGAGAATGAAAGAGCCTTGAATGACGGCTTGAGTGTGAAGCGCGAGACTTTGAGGAGTCCAACGCGCGCGAGGAGCATAGAGTTTCTTTGCTTCTTCTATATCGCTCTTGAGTGTTTCTGCATGCTGAAAGATAGACTGAAAACAAGCTTGATTAATTTCGGGATGAGTTGAATACACTTCCTGCGCCATGGTTCCGACAAGGCAAGTGAACTCAGGTAAATCTCCCCGCAAAATTTCTTTCCGGAAACGAATATAACCGAGCACTCTGTCGAGTGGATCTTTTTTCTGATGATAGGGAGCGGATTTGAAAAAGGCAGATGTCACATCCGACCATCTTTCGGCCGCCGCCACCGCGAGATCTTCTTTAGAATCAAAATTATGAAAGAAAGTTCCCTTGCTCACTCCCGCCTGAACACAGAGATCATCAACGGTCGTGGATGTATAGCCGTTTGTCCGGATGAGCTTTGTCGCTGCCTCAAGCAGGAGTTCGCGGGTTGGTTTTTTGTCGTCGTCTTTTTTTGGTCGTGCCATGGAATTAATATACCAACTGGTCGGTTTATTTTCAAAGACTATTTTGTAATTAATTGTATAGGGCGCAGAAGTTATTGATTATTGGGTAATGTAACGATGAAAGTCGATCCTTTGCCCAGATCACTTTCAATTGAAATCGTGCCTCCCAGAGAATCTACAATCTGTTTGGAGATATAAAGGCCAAGGCCCAGACCGCTGATGTTGTTGGCGGAGACCACGCGTTCAAACCGATTAAATATTTTAGGTTGCTGATCAGGACTAATTCCTATTCCCTGATCAATGACTTTAATGACAGCGAACTCATCAGTCTTCTTTGCCTCGATGCGAATGGGTTTGCCATCGCCATATTTGAGTGCATTGGAGATGAGATTGGTGATAACCTGATCAAGTTTATAAATATCTGCCATCACAATTATATTTTCTTCAAGTTCGGTTTGCAGGACGATTCCTTTTTGCGCAAACTCTTCTTCCCAACGCTGAAGAATAATATTGATGAGATCCGTGAGATTGACGGATTCAATAGTCAACGTCATTTTTCCGGCCATGATTTTGGAAACATCCAACATGTCTTCAATTAAATGTGTCAGATGTCCAAGCTGATTTTGAAAAACTCTCAACGGCGTTTTCAATTTCTCCTGAGGAACCGGATGGTTTGGATCTTTAGCAATCGTCCGGTTCAAAAGCTGGTTTTGCAAAATGAGCGATGTCAATGGTGTTCTGAGTTCATGTGAAGCAATTGAAATGAATTCATCCCGCACGTGGACAGATTCTTCCAGAGCTACCTGTACTTTTTTAAGCTCAGTGATATCCAGAATAACTCCGGTCATCAATATTAGCTTGTCGTTAACCAAGCGCACTTTGCCTCGGGCATTGATCCAACGGATTTCGCCGTCAGGTCTCAAAATCTGATACTGATCGTTGTACGCTCCTCCATCGGCCAACGCCTTGGCGAGCACATCCTTTGCATGCTGACGAAATTCAGGAAGAATAAAATTTTCTATCGCTGCTTCTGCGTTGTCGTATTCAAGCGCGTACCCGAAAATTTTCGCCGCCTCTTCCGAAAGAAAAACTTTCCCGCTGATCAAATCAAGTTTCCAGGTGCCCATATTGGAGCTCTCGAGTGCATACTTCAACAGATCCTGATTCTCCTGCAAATTTCTTTCAGCAATAAATTTTTCAGTCGTCTCAACAACGGCGCAATAAAGTCCGCTGACTTCGTTATTTTCCGAAAAAATAGGACTGTAGGAAAAAGTAAAATAGGTTTCTTCGTAAAAGCCTTTGCGATTTATGATGAGTTTCAAATCTTCAAGATACACGGCTTCGCCCCGATCAACAGCGAGAATCAGAGGTTCGATATCAGTCCAGATGTCTCCCCAGACGTTTTTAAAAGTATCTCCAAAGGCAGCGGGATGTTTTTTTCCGAGAATGGCCGCGTAAGCGTCGTTATAAAAAACAAACCGCTTCTTCCCCCACGCTATAAACATGGGAAAACGAGAATTCATAACAATACTGAGTGTGAGCTTGAGTACCTGATCCCACTTTTCGGGAGGTCCCATCGGGTGTGCAGACCAGTTGATTGCGCTTGCGATTTTACCCGTCTCTGAATTTCCAAAAAACGAGAGCATACTGATCCCTGTGAGGTGTCTTTAGTGAGCCGAAGCCTGAGCGCTTCCATTTTTTTCTGCTTGAACCTGCATCTGTGCCTGTGCCTGGCTTCCTTCGATGAGAGGCTGGCGCATTCCAAAATCAAAAACATCACCATGCCCGAGAACATGAAGTTTGACTCCGTAAATGGTCATGATGGAATCGCGAGGTGCTTCAGTGATGTTTGTCTTCAGCACTTCCCTTCCGTCGAGAATATAAACGGCATTGGAGCCGAAAACTTCAAAGCCTGTTTCCGTGACGATGATACTTGTGTCTTCATCAATGCCAACGCAAAGAAGACCGGGATTAAGCGCAACGGCTCCAAGCAGACGACCGATGCGTCCGCGTTGAGCAAAATGCTGATCAATAATCATTTCTTTTGTGAGGCCAAGTCCGGGCGCCATCATCCAATTGCCGACTTTATGGGAATCATCATTCTCACCACCAGTGAGCATCGTCGCACTCATGACTGAAGCACCGGCCGAAGTTCCGGCGATAACTGCACCTGCATTATGGAGTTCCATAATTTTATCAAGCAAAGGTGTTCCGCCGAGGCGAGTGGTAATTTTTAACTGATCCCCACCTGTGAAATAAACAAGAGCAGCGCCTTCAATCAGTTTAAGATGTTCCGGATCGCGCGCCTCTTCGATGGAATTCACATCGAGATGAACAACGTCCTTTACACCGAGCTCATGAAAAACTTTTTCATAATCTTTCCAGACGTCTTCAGCGACATCACTCGCGACAGTAGCGACAACTAATTTACCGCCATCGCATCTTCTGACGAGTTCACGCAGAATCGTTTTTTCGTCATGCTTGTCTTCACGTCCGCCGACAATAATCAATGGTCCTGGTGTCATAGTTATAATCCTTATAGATTTTTTGAATCAATGGAGACGAGTACTCTCATCAAACAAAAAAGCAAAAAAGATGCCACCATTGCAAAGGTGGGGATTAAGGTGCCCACGCTCTGTAACGGATGTTTCCATTCCCCAACCAAACAGCAAAAAGCATCATGCGAGTATTGCTTGCATAGACAGTCGCCGCTGGTCCGTAGACTGGTGATCCGCCGAGAGTTTCCCATGGTCCCCAAACATTGTTCACAGATTGTTTATGCCAGATTGTTTGGTCTGGCCCGACGGTGAAGAGTTCAAGTGTATTTGTACTTCGACTGATGGCCTCGACTGATGTCTGGCACACTAGAGGAATTTGCGATCCCGTACTCCAGGTGTTTCCAATTTTATATCGCTGCCAAAGTCTGTCTTGTTGATCACAATAAAAAAAATCCAATCGATCTTTTGTTCCCCACACCGCTGCCTGATCGTGATATCTGAAAACAGGTTCGGAAACTAAAAGTTCAAATGGTAAAAGACGATTCTTTACATAAGTTCGTCCGTCATTTCCTCTGACAAAATAATGTGTCTGACTTCCATTCCAGATGGCGAGGGCCGGAGCTGAACCGTAGAGCGGTGTCACGCCGTCATTGATATACCAATCACCAAAAGTATCATTTCCGTTTGGAGAATTTACGAAGGCAGTTAAAGACCAGACATGTCTGTCATTACCGACGACGGAAATAAGAATCGAATCATATTTGGGATCGTGATAGCAGGCAACGGCAGGAGCCCCACCAACTTCAAGCTTATAATTTCCATCGTGCAGAACCGGTGCTTTTATCCACGGAGTCCAAAGGCCCGATGGTAGATATCGTCTGCGGTATGAGAGTTGTTTGCTTCCGTTGCGAACGAAGACGTAAGTTAGATTTCCGGCCGTGCACGCGGCGGGGTCAGATGTGCCTGCGCCGCCTAGATTTACCCAGTCGGTCCATCCAGCGAATGCGGGGAATGTTAGTATGAGTGATATAAAGATTATGAATGGTATGCGGGTCATTTGGTGTGCCTCCGTTCTTTTTTTCAGACGCTATTCTTTGGTGGAGTTGGTTGCAAGGGAGTTTGCGGTAGAAAAGAGCTTGGCCACTTAAACACCTGAAAACACTGACATATAAATAAAGCATTGACTCCGTACCATAGTACGGATGATATACTCTCATTATGGAAAAGATAACAATTGGAAAGTTAGCAGAAATGTCAGGTGTTGGAGTCGAAACAGTTCGCTTTTATCAAAGAAAGGAACTTTTGAGAGAACCAAAAACAAACGGTGCGTTTCGAACGTACTCTGAAGAAGATGCTCAGAAAATTATTTTTATTAAAAAAGCACAAGAGCTTGGGTTTTCTCTGGCCGAGATAAAAGAGTTACTGGAATTGAATAAAAAGCCGCGAGTGACTTGTGCGACTGTAAAACAAAAGACTCTCGATAAGATTAAAGAGATTGAAGAAAAAATAAATGACCTTAATAAAATGAAAGCAAGTCTTGAAAAACTTTCCTGCGCTTGTGACGAAAGTCAGGACCAGATAAAGCAATATAAAGTTCAAGAATGTTTTACTGAAGGTCTCAATTGCAAATGCTAAGGAGTGCTCAAATGAAGAATCAAGTGAAGAATGATGAAATTAGAAAAGCTGTCAGAGAACAATATTCCAAGGTAGCGGAAGGCGACGCTTGCGGATGCAATCCTTCGTCATGTTGTGGAACAAGTCCAACTTCAGTAGAAAGTCTTTCGCAAACAATGGGCTACTCAGAACACGAAACAGGTTCAGTGCCCACTGGTGCGAATCTTGGTTTGGGTTGTGGGAACCCACAAGCGATTGCCAACCTGAAGGCCGGCGAAACCGTTCTCGATCTTGGCAGTGGCGCGGGCTTTGATTGCTTTCTTGCCTCGAAACAGGTTGGAAAAGACGGACACATCATTGGTGTTGATATGACGCCTTCGATGATTTCAAAAGCAAGAATGAACGCTGAAAACGGACACTATGAGAATACAGAGTTTCGCCTTGGTGAAATCGAAAACCTCCCGGTGCCAGACAACACAGTTGATGTCATCATTTCCAATTGTGTAATCAATCTCTCACCAGATAAAGAAAAAGTTTTCAAAGAATGTTATCGCACCCTCAAAACTGGAGGAAGGCTGGCCATCTCAGATGTTGTTGCGTTTGCAGTCCTTCCGGATGAAATCAGAAACGACCTCGCCCTATTCACGGGCTGCATGGCCGGAGCTTCCCTTATTACAGAGATCGAAGAAATGCTACGCGCGGCCGGCTTTAAACAAATACGAATCACTCCAAAAGATGAAAGTAAAAAATTCATTTCAGAATGGGCGCCAGGAACTAAAGTTACAAACTACGTAGTCTCGGCAAACATTGAAGCTGTTAAGCTTCCCCAAAGCTGCTGCTCGCCTGCTTCTGGTTGTTGTTAAGAAAGTGCCACCTTGGTAAGAATAAGAAGGTGCCACCTACCCTAGCGTTATGCAATGCCAGACGTTTGGGTAGGTGGCACCTTTTCAAAAGCCCTAACACATTTCTAACAAAATCCTGTCTCGTGTTTTTTTAAGAACCAATATAAAAGCCTCTCCATACCAACTCAATGGAGACTTTTATGAAAACAACTCTTGTCACAATCCTCCTTTCTTTTTCACAACTCTCATTCGCAGCAATCGCAAACTCAGACTATGAAGCTCGCCATCAAAAAGTAATGGAGAAGGCCATTGAGGAAGCTTGCGGGCCGATGAGAAATCTTGAAGTCGTTTCTTCTGTGAAAAAAACAATTAAAGTTGATCAAGGCATTACAGATGTTGAATTCGTGACTCTTCTCACTGGAAAAGTGAGAGTCGATCAAAATATCTTTGATGCTTACAAGATCACTGTGAAGTCTAATTACTGGGACTCATACGATCACCAGGACAAAGAATGGGGATCTTACTCAGTAGAATCTGTTTCATGTGAATTCGCGGAATAATTAAGAAGGTGCCACCTACCCTAGCGTTATGCAATGCCAGACGTTTGGGTAGGTGGCACCTTTTCAAAAATAAAAAATCCCAGCAATACCGCCAGTAAAAAAAGTTGAGTGAAGTCAAAGTTGATATGAAGCCGGAAAAGCTTAACAATCAACTGGACGGACTATGCCAAGAAAACATCTCATCCGCTGCAACAACCTTCCCTATCACGTCACTTCGCGTGCCAATAACAAGGAGTGGTTCAACCTTCCTCTCGAGCAGGTGTGGGACATTTGCCAGAAAAGTCTCGCTGAAGCCTACGACAAACATAAAGTTGAAATCATTTCGTTTGTGCTCATGAACAATCACTATCATCTGCTTATCAGAACTCCCGATGCTAATCTCGACGACTTCATGTACGAATTCAACAAGCGCCTCGCCTTTCGTTTGAAGGATTCAAGTTCACATATGAATCACATTCTCGGCGGGCGCTATAAGTGGTGCCTCATCCATTCCCAGCAATATTTTTTAAATTGCTATCGTTACGTTTACCAAAATCCTCTTCGCGCGCAGATCGTTCAGCGATGTGAGCATTACCCATTTAGCACTTTGAATTTACTGATCGATGGAAAGCCGTTTGCTGTTCCTGTTCACGATTTCGTCGGATTCAAAGATCCGTACATACTCAATTGGATTAATGAAAAAATTGAGGAAGAAGAATTGATGGTCGTAAAAAATGCGCTCGCACGTTCTGAGCTTAAAACTTTGAAGCATCCGGGGACACGAAAGCCTTTAGCAGTTGCGACACAGAAGGGTTAGTGGCACCTACTGGAGTCCCTAAACGCTGCACGAACTTTTGTACTGGTCTTTAAAGAAAGTGCGTCGACCGACCAGTCTTGAATATCATTTTGATAAAGCTTCTCGTAAATGAAAGCGAGCGCTCCGACACGCGACTTATTTCCAATAATTCCCTGAGTGAGGTATCCCCAAAAATGGTATTGAAGTCCCGGGATATCGTCTCCCTCAACCAGTTTTTCCATTTTATAAGACACGACAGACGAAGTACCGCGATCGACTGTCAAAGCATCACCGCTGAAGATCCAGGGAATGACTCCAAGAGCGACCATTGGGTTGCCGTAAATCTCTAGGGCCTTATTAAAAAGTTTTTCTGGAGTTACTGAAAAATTATCCTGTTCTAATAACCACAAAAAAAGCGGCGTAGAAAAGTGATTGTATCTTTGCGATTCGTGAATGAATTGTTCATATTTTGGATGATCTGTTAATCCAACAGTCAGCTTATAGAGATTTTTCTCTTTCACACCTTCTTTTCTCTGCATGATGGGCAAGCCGTTTTCATCACGATAAGAAAAAGTATCGTTTTCCACGTAAGGCAAGTGGGCCTCAAGTTGAGAGAGAAGATTTTTTTCTTCACGAAGCTTAAATCTTTTTTCCTCGCCATTTAAATAAGAAATATGTCTTGATCTCGCCAGGTGAATGAAAGAAGCAAAATAATTTTCGACAGGGGCCTTAAGCTCCATCTTCGGATTGCCATAAAGAATAAAAGCATTTTGAAGATAATATTCTGAGCGATCCATGGGAAAACCAGGAAAGCCTGTGAGTTTCTCAACATATTTAGGCAATGAAAATCCCGCTGGAATGGGATAAGCATCAACCCAGGGATTAACTTCTTCGCGCAAGACTCCCAGAATTTCTTTACGGAAATCATGAAGTGTCTTATCGGGATAAGCTGTCTTTAAGGAGCTTGCGACCTGGCAAGCAAAACGTCCCATGCGTTCTTTGGAAAAATAAATTTCGGTTGCAAATGAGGAAGAGCTCACGAGCACAACAAGAAGAGAACATACTATTTTTTTCATCGGGCACGTATCCGGTTTAATTGAGCGATTTTATTTCTTCAGTTAAAGCATTGATCAACGGGCCCACCTGCTCTTTGATAAGATTCAGGGCAATGGGGCCAAGCGTATTGGAGTAATTATTTCCAAGGATGACTTTCGATCGAACAACGCCAGAAAGTTTTGTTGGAGATTGAGATTGAAGACAAACGGTCGCTTCTAAACCATCCACATTATCCGTCACCAGGCGATCTGAAGAATCAAAGCTCATTCTGAGCTGATAACCGGTCTCACCTTTTGAACAGGCCCTGCTATCAACACTTGATTCAAAAATCCCGTTCACATAAACAGACTTAGAAAGAAACAAGACGGATTTCGTGGCAACAAAGCTGATGACGTTCTGAGAGACTTTCTTATGGCTTATGGTGGCCCCGACTGGGCGGTAGCGGTTGAGTAATCGCTCTGGATATAAAACGGTCTGCTCGAACTTAGAAAGAGCATTGGTGGCGTTGATTTGAAAAGTGATTGGCGAAAGCACAACACTCTGCCCGGCAAAAACCGATTGCGAAGTCAGGAGGGCCGACAAGAGTATTAAAAGGAGCGCAAGCTTTTTCATATCTGTTTATCTTAGGGCAGATTTTGAAGTGGAGGGCTGGGGATGTAATTTTGTGAGGGGGGTGACTAGATTTTAGACAGTGGTTTTTTGGGCTAAGTCCTTAAAGATTGTCCTCTTGATGTGTGAGAATTTTGCAGTCAGATCTTGGGTAGGCCACGCAAATAAGAACAAAATTCTTTTTTATTTGTTCTTCAGAGAGATAGGTTTGCTCTGAGTTATCAACCTTTCCAGATTTCAACAATGCAGTACAAGTTGAACACACCCCCGCTCTACATTTCGAGGGTAAATCCATTCCTTCTTCTTCTGCTCTATCAAGAATATAACTATCCTCTGGGCATTCAATTGTTTTTTCTGTGCCGTCTGGATTCATCAATGTTATTTTAAAACTTGTCATGGCAATCTCCATGCAGAAAAGATGCCACTCCCTCCATTATCTACTGAATAACTTTTTCATATTTTTTGAAGACGATTATTTTTATTATTTTAGGATAAGTGATCTTTTTATAATGGAGGAATACATGCTTAAAGCTCTTTCAATCATTCTCTGCATGGCCAATGTGACAATCGGATCTGCAAACGTTACGCCTGTCACGATCTCATCACCAGCTGACGGGGCAAAAGTCATGCTGTCGGCAAGAAATGAAATCAAATTTGATGTTGCCTCCACCCCCAATGCTGATCACGTCCATATTTATGTGGATAACAAAGATCCAATTATCGTAAAGAAACTCAAAGGAAGCTTGGCGCTTGAGAAACTGAGTGCTGGTCAACACGATATTTGTGTAAAGGTTGCGGATAAAAATCATTCGCTGCTGGCTGGAGCTGAGAAATGTATAAAGATTACTGCTGAGTAAAGTCGTAACGGCAGAAATCTTTTCGTAACGTTTTTCTCATACAAATTTAATTGTTAATCGCTTCGTTTATTCTTTGATCGATAACAATCTTAAACCTTCAAACGCAAAACATTTTGAGGGGGAGTATATTTCTTGTAAAATTCACGCAATCATTACACTAACTTAAAAAAAATACACGAATACTTATGAACGCCCGCTACCTCAGTAAGTACTATTTGTTTTATCTAAAGCTTTGTTCAATACAAAACCAAATGGTTTTGCGAATAGCCAGATATCCTGTGAACAACTATAAAAAAAACTACGATACAAATCTTCTTCGACAACTCTCTTCCCGTTATCCCATTTGAATAAATCACCCTCCGGGCCATTTGGATCATAATTTAAATTCCCCATAGATGTTTTAAGCACCACGCTGTACTTTTCCATTAACCAGCCATTATTCACCTTTGTTTCATAAACTTTGAACCGACTTCCTTTACCAATTTTCTTAGAGATAACATCAGGCTCTGAAGGATCGCACTTGGTATCTTTATTTACTGAAGATATCATCACAAAAGTTCTGCCTCTATCATTATACTTAAGTAAGCAGGCATCCGAATTCAAATTAAGAATTTTACCATTGGCCGGAAAAAAAACGGGAGTCTGTACATGTTTCAAGATGAATAGCGCTGTAAAGATATATAGAGACGGTCGAGCAAAAAGTGAAAACCGCTTGTCATAACTTGCATAAACTAAAAAAACAAAAAAAGGGATTGTCGGCAAAAAGCCCATTAGCCCCAAGTTAACAGTCCCTGCAAAAGCGAAATAGATCGACAAGGTCAAAAGTAGCCAACCAGCAGTATCACTTACACTTCTCATATTTTTTCTCATGACAAGCGGAAGCGCATCTTTGCTAGGCAATCTAAATTTATTTTTAGCAAACAATAATCGATAGAGTCCAATACCTAATAAAAGGAGCTGAATAATAAAAAGAATTGCAATCAACCAATTGCTGGAGAGCAAATATTCGATCTGCGAAAGGTTCCAAGTTATTTCAACAATTGAAATAGTAACGAGAAGAAAGCGTGTTCGATAGTTCCCAGAAACAACACTAAAAAGAACTCCGGAATAAATGACATGGATAATGCAAAAGAGTCCAAAGAGAGCAAGAGTCGAAAAAGAATTGATAATTTGATTAAAAAAGAAATCTCTATTGAGATAAAAATACCCCAAAAGAATAGTTACATCACGAATGAGCAATGAAATCCAAAAGGTATTCACAATCTTTGTTTCGTTTGAATTCATTTTTGATTTCATTGCGAGTATTTACTCCTCAAAACTGTTCTCCATCATCTGACTAGTTCTGCTTTCAGCGCCTTCATACACCGATTTCCCAAAACCAATAATGGGAAAAAGAATCAACCAGCCTAGAACAGACATCAGAACACTTGCCAGCGGATCAAACTGAAATTTCCGAGCAAGCTTAAACTGAATGAAAAAGATGAGCAAAGCATTGACTCCCGGAACAAGGAAAAAAAGCAAAACCCAAGGGTTCAGGCCTGCGAGCATAGTCATTACGTACACGTTATAAAAAGGGATGAGACAAAATAATCCGGGATAATTTCCTTTCTCGAAAGTTTTCCACATACCGGCTACTTCGAAAATAATAAATGCTACTCCAGCGCAACCGAATACAAGCTCTGCAATCATGGGCCCATTCTCTTTGAGTTAATTTCACTTTTTTTATTTATTTATTTAAATTATAGGCTGTTTTTAGAAAATTGCTTCATCAATTAAAGGTAAAGAACAAGGTTCTCACCTCTCTCGCAGGTAAAAAAGTTAACCAAACATCCAGCATCGCACTACTGGAAAGATGCCCTTAGAATTTTGGGGATGATGACACCTCTTCCATAGATGACTTATAACTCATTAGGCTTTTAGCTAACATTAACCAGACAAAGCAAAAGAAAAAAGCGAACCCAACCATAATTAGAGAAGCCGTGACATTAAAATCATGACCATACTTAAAAAAGATTGTTGAATTCGTGCGATATTCAAACTCACTTTCATAAATTATTAAAACGATATCATACCAAATAAGCCAAATCCATATTCCAAAAAGCACAACTGAAGCCAGAAAAACTAAGATTGCATCTTTCATTTTTACGGATACTTTTTTTATGGCCCATCGGAATGAAATTATCAAAAACAAAAAATACAATATTGAAAAAGGGAAAAATATTATTGGGTAAGCGATTAGACCAATTAATTTTGTAATATAAGCAGTTCGCAAATGCAGCTCAACTTGTAAAAAAATTCCCCCAACGTAGTAAAAATAGGAAAGGATTGTGAGAGCTAAACTTTTAAGTAAAATTCGTTTTTCCATAGTGGCATCGTTTATTTGCTAACTTTTCAAAAATTCTGTTGAAAAGGTACCCCAAGACTTTTGGTCACGCTGGCACCTCTTCATAGCTAATTATTCACAAAAAGAACTTACACAATTTGAATTTATTTTTTTAATATTATTTTGGCATTTTACGTTAATCGATTTTAAAAAATCTAACGCCTTAACTTCAAATTTTTTATTAGTACTTATAGAGCTACAATTGTTATTAAGCTTTATACATTGGTCTGAAGCCGTACAATAACTCCACGCAGGATTTAAAGAGCTTGATTCCAATTCAGATAAAGCTTCCATTTCACTCTCTGCGCTCTCTATAGGAATAAACACAGCATTTCCTTCGTGGAGTTCAGCGGTCTTCAATTCTAAATCTTCACTAGTAATTAACAGATAAATTTTGTTCAATTCCACAATAGGGTTACCGCAACCTAGACTAAAGCCGTTGTCGAAAATCTTAATTTTTTTATTTTTTAGCTGTTGCCAACTTTTTTGAATTTCAAAAAATTTACTTTTGTCTAAAGGCGATTTACGAATGATTCCAACTGAGACAAATTTTGCTTTCTTTGGATAGATTTTTAAATATTCAATGTGCGTGTCCGTTTGACACCCCCAAGCGCAATTGCTGACTGACGCAAATGTACAAACTAAGAAAGTGAGATAAATTTGCCAAACTTTACATCTGCTCACAATTACTCCTTAAATTTAAAAATTACCACTCACCCAATCAACAGCCACGGCACCATAAAGAGATCGCGGAATCTTTAAAGAAATTTATCTTCATTCTCCACGGAGTAATCCTTCCCCGGAAACACGCATTCAAGATCTTTTAACTTCCAATCATAAATAGGATATAGAACCTTAGTTTTTTTACTCGGAAGATGATTTACAAAATATCTTCTAATTAAATGGAACTTTCTTTCAGTTTTATCATGGCGAATTTGCATTTCAAAAACGTCATCAGGTGGTAATCCCAAAGAATCTTCATCTGGTTGACTCAAGAAATGCTTAGGCATTCCAAAAAAATCATAATGAACATTTTTCCAATTGAAACCGCAACTCGCCTCTATGCGACCATTCCCATTAAAAATATGTCCTAACGGGAATAAATCATAGATATCCATCGTCTTGATGGATTCAAGGACCGATTCATCCACTTTTGAATTTGGATTATACTTTATAATTTTTTTCCCACGCAACACGAGATCATCATATGATTTTTTATTAGTTGCTCTGGAAACAACCTCATAGGTTTCCGGCATTAATGAAGCGCACGTGTTCTTTTCAAATACAAGCAAAGGAATGTGCTTATTTAGAATATCTGCCTGATCCGGCTGCGGTTCTTTAAACTCTTTTACAAATGTAACTGGTACACTGCCACTATAATTGAATGTGAGCAAATCATAAACTTTATGCCTCACTAAATTTGTTTCAGGTGAAAAGTTAATCTTAAAGCCTTCAGGCAATGGCCTTGCTGTTTCAACCTTAGATGCTTTAATAGAATTAATTCCACTAAAATAAATTCTCACTGAATTTTGAATGTACTCATCTCCAACATAATAATTCATAGGTACTTCAAAAAAGTTACGAATTTCATTTTGAGTTAGAGGGATTTCGTTTCTTATAATCCCCCAAGTCTCTCCACATAACCAACAATTCACAAGATTCTTAGCTTCGACATCCGAAAAATCATTTGATAAAGGATTTCCCTCCATTTTTACTTTCTTCATGCCCAGCTTTGTCACTTGAAAACGTTTACTGTTAACATAAACAGCTACTGGCATTTGATTTGGCGGAAGATGCTTTGGAAATAGTACTTCTTCTGGAGCTAAGGAAAAGAATGTCAGGGCCGATTTGGATTTATTTGTGAATTTAATTCCATTTTCCTCAAAGTTGATTTGTAAAAATTTAGGAACCTCTTTTTTAGGATAGCAAAATTTGCTGATAAAAGTTGGCTTCGCAAAAATGGTTTCTGCAAAAAAAAGAGAGACAATAAGTACTAGAGTTTTCATTATCAATTTTTTTTAGGCTATTATTGAAATACATTCTACCAGCATTCAATAAATCCTTAATCAAGAAAAGATCAAGATACTTAAAAAAGATGCAATTATCTCAAATGGCTGACATTGCGTCAGAAACAAGACTTAAAAATATTTTAAAACCATTTTTTTAAAATTGTTCTCATCCGGTGCGTATTTTTTTATCGCCCGGATTAATACTGGCTTGCTAAAAAAATTAAAGTTTAATGAAAATCGTTTTTCTTCCGAAGATTTAAGAGTAACCACTGTTCCGGACCAAACTGAACTAATTTCTTCAACACTGATTTCATTCCAGGCATAAATGACTTTACCGTCAAAACTTATTCCTTCAACTCCCATATAAATACCTTCCCCACTAGTGTCTTCCTTTTCAACTTTGATCATCAAAAAATACAAAAGAATTAAGCCAAAGAAATTTACTAAGGACAAAATTTTTATATCGGTTAAATTTAAAATATAACTAACCCCCAGTCCTATGAGCATGAAAATTACTATAAAAACCCAGAGCCGAAATCGATCAGAATGTAATTTCTCCACTAAATGTTCCTTTATAGTAGTACCATTTAGAATTCTATGGTCCTGTACTGTTGGCCGGTGAGCGAGTATTTTTTTCGAGAAAATATTGAAATTCCCTGCTATATTTTTTGTCCTTTCTGACAAAATCAAATGCGGTTTGAGCCTTCTTATTTCTTACGTTAAAATCAGCACCAGCCTCTTTCAACGATATTGCAACTGAAAAGCAGTTATATTTTGAAGCGACAAAAAGCGGAGTTTCGCCTTTATCGTTTAAAACATTTATTTCGGCTCCGGCCTTGATGAGATGATCAACCATTTCAGATCGACAATAAGAAGAAGCATAATGAATTGGCGAGAATCCAGCTGCTGTTCTTATTGATTTGACATCTGCATTCATCAAAACAATGTAATCGAGCATTGCGACTTTACCACTGTCAATAGCGAGCATTAAAGCATCAAAGCCTTTATATTTGCCAGTGTTGATCATTCCCTCAATAGTTGCGCCTTTGCTTTGAAGGAATTTCACCATCTCAATATCTCCCTCACGAATCGCGACAAACATTGGAGTAAAATCATGTTTGTTTTTTGCGTTTATATTCTTGGGGGTTAAGAGCTTCCCTAATGATTTATAATCTTTCTTAAAGACCAGTTTTTGAATTTCACCTTGATAATTGGTAGATGCTTTAAAATCTGTATTATAAATTCCTAAAGCAAGAAGAAGTACAGATGAGGCTAAAATGGAGTATTCCCTCTTGGGATTCCAGACAAGGGACTGATAGGACATTTTTTCATTATTCCAGATTTTCAAAGTGTACTTGTAAACGCCAAATATAAAAATAAAAAAGAGAGGTACAAACCACCATCCAAAAATTATTTCCGATACAAAATTGAAAATTTTTATAAATGCTGCTGAGACATCAACATTAAACTCCTCCTCCAGATAACCTAAAAAGACCAACAGATAAAAAGCAATAAAAAGAAAAAGGCTAATATTTCTTAAAAAGAGGATGAGCTTATTCGTTGAGTTGGTTTTTTGAAATTCTTTGCGGGGAAGCTGTATTAATGAAAGTGTTGAAGTTATATAGATTAATGAAAAGGTTAAAAGAAAATTGACAGCTGTGAGAGGAAGGCTATGTTCCTCGTCAAAAATGGATTTTTTAAAGAACCACCAATAGGAAAACATGAGAACGAAAAAAGGCAGTGTTAAAAACAAGCCACTCATTAAATTCAGCTGGAGGACTTCCGATTTACTTAAAGGAAGGCCAAGAATAAACTTCCAGGAAAAAGCACTTCCGGTAGTCGAGCGAAAGCCGTTCTCAGACATAAACATGACAACTCTGATAAAAAGAATCATCAAAATGATTCCCGTGATCCAGTCAGGGGCTGAAAAATAATTGCAAAGTATAGAAGAACTGAGAATGAGGCCCAACAGAAGCCAAAAATCATTCTTCACCCAACTGTATTGATGCTTTAACGTTATTTCGACGGATTTGCTGATCATGAAGCCTTCTCAATTTTGAAGAGGTTTAAGATTTCAGAGGATTGCCGAATGGTCGCATGCCCCTGATCAATGAACAAAACGCTGTCGGCACGACCGATCAAGTCCTCAGCAATGTTAGTGGCCAGAATAAAACTCATTTTGTTTTTGGTTTTCAAATGATGAATCACTTTAAAAAACTGATTTCTGGTTTCAGGATCGAGAACGGCCGTAATTTCATCAATGAGCACAATTTTTGGACGAGCACTGAAAGCTGCAACGGCCTGAGCTTTTCTTTGTTGCCCGGTCGAGAGAGAACCAATTTTATCATCGCGATTGAGTTTAAAAAAATCCATCAGGAATTTTTCTTCTTCTCTGGAATAATCTGGATAAAGATCTGCATACCAATTTAACAACTGATCAATTGTCAGATTTCCCTTTGCGATGGAATCATGAGCGAGAAAACATAGGGACTGAAGATTTTTTCGAGAAAAACTTGAAGGGCTTTCTTTCAAGACTTCCACCTTCCCGCTTGTAGGCGGTCGGAAGCCCAACAGTAAATCCATCAACGTGGTTTTTCCTGAACCATTCAATCCAAGAATCCCCATGAACTCCCCTTCTCTCAATTCAAAGCTGATGTCTTTCAATATGTCTTTTCCATAGGGAATGGAGTAATTGAGATGTTCAACCTTGATTAATGTGTTCATGGCGCTCCTTAAAAAGTGAGTTAAGTTTACCACCTCTCTGGGAATCAGCGGATTAGTTCTTAGTTAGTATCAAGGTAGTGAAAAGTTGGATCTTGTTTTGAGAGGTTATTGATGGAAGTTTAAGAGTTGTGTTGCCCATTTGTATTGGCGGAATCATCAAAACTTTTAAATTAAAATTGGGGCTACCCCAAGGGAGCTTAATAATAGAATCAATCCGGAAGCTAAAAAATTAAAACTGGGATCTAATGAGCTTATCAATCTTGCTTTGAACGAAAACCTTAAGTAAGTTTATGTTAAGATATTAGCCTATTAAAAAATACGCTTTAACTCTGGAGAACACATGAGCCGTCTACGCGTAGAAAGTCTTTCAATGTCATTCGATGGATATGGGGCCGGACCAAATCAAAGCCTGGAAAATCCATTGGGCGAAAACGGCAAAACAATATTCGAATGGTTTTTCCCAACACT
>Ga0208888_100098_pt1 | contig 56020 bp, 55 predicted proteins | sample LakWasM115_HOW13_2_FD_183929 | JGI IMG/M metagenome (GOLD analysis project Ga0208888, IMG submission 183929) | Freshwater sediment methanotrophic microbial communities from Lake Washington under simulated oxygen tension - Sediment Metagenome... | ecosystem: Environmental > Aquatic > Freshwater >...
TATCGCTCTGAAAAACTGCTTAGTCGTAAGAACATCGAACAAGACTCCAGTGTCGTGAGCATCCATTGGAAAAGTCTGGTGGAACTTATTCAATTCACTGTTCTTCTTAAGGCTCAAAGTTGTTTTGTTAGTCTGAGGATTGTAAATTTCTTCTATATGCTGAAAGTTTAATGCACCAGCTGATTTACAGCTTGTGATTAAATCACCAGTTTCCTTCGGCGGACAAATAAGGACGGATTGGCAGATATTATTCACAAGGAGAAATTCACAGAGTGCAAACTCTTGTGCCCAGTAATTAAACTCACCGCTTTTTACAAAGTTTTGTAAGTCGATCTCTGGGAAAAATTTTTCTTCAACTGAAAATGGTCCCAGAATTTCTTTTATCGTTTTTTTCCCGTTAACCATTAGAGGTAGACCAGGCGAATGGACATTAAAATATTCATTCGTTTCAATCGCATTTTTTATCAGCAGAGTATATTTAGCCTGAAGTCTGGAAAATTCATGTGTAAATTTATCAATGTTTTTTTGAAAATACTTCAGCGATTGTTTTCGCAATTCTGCAATGTCTTTGAATTCTACTGGATAGTTTTTGGCAATTTCATCAAATGCGGCCGGAAGACGTCCATCTGAAAGCAGATGATCCACTTCCTCCAGGAGAAATGGTTTTAAAATATAATCTGCATAGTTGTTTTCGCCGGGAGGAACCTCAAGCAATAAACTTTTTTCAGACTTAAAAGCACGCGTGACAGGATTGCTGCCAACACTCACAGAAGAAATAAAGGACTTTGAATGATCGCCAATAACACCATTAAGTGACAGTCCCCCTTGAACGGGTGATATTTGCTGAATTCCGTTAAGTGGATGGCCTTCAAAATCAAGACGACAGCCTCTTATGAAGAGTGAATTCTCCAGCAAATCAGAAAGCCTGCGTACACTTCCGTCACTGCCGGGAACTGTTTCATTCCAGAGATAAGGAAAGTTTAAGCCGTGTATTTTGGTTGTCGAGTATTCGAGCTCAAAGCGACTTTTATCGTCCTTATCCTGCTTCACTATTCTGTTTGCCACAAACGGGTGAGGGATAAAAAGTGAATCGTCATAAGGTTTCAAGAGAGAGTCAAAAGATAAGCGAGAAGGTGCTCCGTACAAATTTATCTGTACGTAATTACGAGTTTCATGCAACTGCGGGCGGAATAAATCGCTTCGAGCATTGTCATGAACAATTTTTTCCAGAAGTCTGCGGCCAGGTGAGGTCAGAGCTGTTAAAGCTCCTGCACCTGCCATCATTCCTATCCATTTTCTTCTTGTTATCATCGTCTTTTATAATAATCCGATTCAATAATATCGCTGACCAGCTGTCTGGCAGATTGATGTTTTTTCAAACTGAGCCCCAGTTGAACCACGAAATCTTTTTCATCACTTTTTTTCAACAAATCCACATCTTCACCTGTGAAAAACGAGAAATATTTTTTCGCCGAACAGACGTAAAAATCATCAAGAGTGCTTATCCATTTTCCAACATCGGCAATGTTGGAAAACTTTGCATCAATTAATTCGTCTTTGTAGTTTCTGAAGAGAATTCGTCCATCAGTTGACTGGTTAAAGTATTTTCCTGACCTGGGATTAATCTTATGAACAAAAGCTCCGCGCAGGGTGTTTCGCTGAAATCCATCCTTGTCTGTGTTATAGAGTTCAACATTTCTGATAACGCCTGCAAAGTTATCCATTGAGACATGGCATTGCATGCATTCCACTTTTCTCCTGAAAGCAATCGGACTTTTTTTATCAACGTAAGAGAGAGCATCTTCCTTTTTTACAACTGGAAGGTCTCTACATAAAAGATCATTGAGAATTGATTTTGACCAACGACGGTGAACTTTAAGTCCTCCATCCATGACTTTTTCGCCCTGACCGCTATTCATCAGGATGTAGGGAATCGTTCCAATGACTCCAGCTCCCAGTGATTTATTTGCATCGTGCTCAGTTTTATTCTTCACAAGGAAATTTTTATTTCCCGTATTCGACTCTAAGGCAATAAGAGTTCCAAAACTTACAAGCTTAGGTTTCCATGAATTATTCTCATCGCCGCGATTCCATTTTCTGTCTCCAAATCTCTCATAAGTTGTTGCCAGCCCATCTTCGTACAAAAACTTTGGTTGAACATGCGTTCCTCTAACACCTGCAAAACTATCAGGGTTTGTGACGATGGAGGAAAAAGGGGTATGTGAATTAAATAGGGCATTCGTGAGATGGTAGCCCATTTCATTAACGTCATAAAAATCTGTCGCGGTATAATCCTGTGTGGCGATATTTAGGTCATACGAAGGAAACCACTGTCGATGTAAACTCTGAAACGTCTTGAGAACTTTTTTATTCCGATAAGTGATCAATGAGAGGCATGCATCTTTCCCACTAAGCTTTTTTTCTGAAATGGCTTTGAGTAAAAAATTGTCATCTGAAATTCTTTCTCTTACTAACTGAGAATAACATCTTTTATATTGAAACAGATCATCCTTCATTTCTGCTGAAACGAACCGGGATAGTAGCCCTGCAAAGAGAATGAAAACTAATTTCATGACTAAAATCTAGCACAATTGCCAAAATAAAAAAGGCCCCGGTAGTTAACCGGGGCCTTCATTGTCAGTAGGACAAATTTACTAAATTAAAGATCGATGTTTTTAAAATCGCGGTGAGCTGGGCGAGCTGTTTCTGTCTTCTCTTCTTTACGAAGGTAAGATGGAGTGTCGAACTCATCTTCATCAAAGTTGATGAAACCAAGTTTTTCAGCGATTGATTTTGCTCTGCTGTTTAACTCTGGCTCAGCTTTTGGAGCTGGAGCAGAAGAAGACATTGGACGCGCAGAAGTTTCATAACGGTTAGCTGCATCTCTGATTGATTGAATCAAGCGAGAAGGTCTTTCTTCTGACTGAGAAGCATTGTTAGTGTGAGTAACTGCATCGTCATCATGAGTTTTTGAAGCAGCATAAGCTTGTCTGTCATTCATGAAACGATCGAAGTCTGAACGGTCATCTTCAACTGCTGGAGTTGCTGTAGCCGCTGGTGCTGCTGGTGCTCTTCTTGGAGCGAAAATATCTCTTTCTTCTTGAGCTGGAGCAGCTGGTGCTACAGGTGCAGCTTGGATAGTTTGAACTGGAGCTGTGTAAACCGGTTCAGGTTGAGCTACTGGAGCAACATAAACTGGCTCTGGCTGAGCAACTGGAGCAGCTTGAACTGCTGGAGCGGCCTGAACAGTTTGTTGAGGAGCTGAAGTTGAGACAGAAGAGAAGTGCGAAGCACTTGCTCTGATTTGTCCACCAAGACCAGTAGCAATAACTGTAACTTTAACATCGTCGCCGCAGTTGTTATCGATAACTGTACCGAAGATGATTTCAGCGTTTTCATCAGCAGCTTCCATGATAAGAGTAACTGCTTCGTTAGTTTCGTGCATAGTAAGTGTATCAGAACCAGTGATATTGATAATGATACCTGTAGCACCGTTGATTGAGATGTCTTCAAGAAGCGGAGAAGAAATAGCTTCTGTCGCTGCTTTGATTGCTCGGCCTGCACCAGCTGCTGAACCTGTACCCATAAGAGCAAGGCCTTTGTTTGCCATAACTGTAGAAACGTCAGCGAAGTCAGCGTTGATGTGACCAGTGTTATTGATCAAATCAGAAATACCGCGAACTGCGTTCAGAAGAACTTCGTCAGCTCTTTTGAATGTATCTACTAATGAAAGGTTTTCACCAGCAAGGTAAAGAAGTCTTTGGTTAGGAATCGTGATAAGTGAGTCTACACTTTCTTCAAGATTTCTGATCCCTTCTTCAGCTTGTTTAAATCTTTTCTTTCCTTCGAAAACGAATGGCTTCGTTACTACACCAACAGTAAGAGCACCAAGTTCTTTTGCAAGTTTTGCAATAACCGGAGCAGCTCCTGTCCCTGTACCACCGCCCATACCAGCAGTGATGAAAACCATATCTGCGCCTTTAAGAACTTCTGAAATTTTTTCGTAGTCTTCAAGAGCAGCTTTCTTTCCGATTTCAGGGTTTGCACCAGCACCAAGACCTTTAGTCACGTTACCGCCAAGCTGGATCTTTGTTGGAGCAAGTGAAATGTTCAGGGCCTGAGCATCTGTGTTTGCTACGATGTACTCTACGCCAGAAAGTCCTGAGCGAATCATTGTGTTTACAGCATTGCAACCGCCGCCGCCGACTCCGACAACTTTAATGCGAGCGCCGTTTAATCTTGTATTATCAGCATCAGTAATTTCGAACATAAGGAGCCTCCGTAAGCGTTTTTCTTAAAAATTAAAAAATTTCTTTGAAGACAGACTTCAGCGATTCACTCAATTTTCCAATGAGATCATTGTTTGAATGAGACGAGTCTTTGTCTTGTTTATTATTATTGTTGTTAAATGTTACACGGTGATTAGTTGCAGCCTGAGTTGTTGTTGGTTGATAAGGCTTTCTTTTTGAAGCTTCGATCAATAAACCAAGAACTGTTGAAAACTTCGGGTTCTGCATAATATTTGTCATGCCACCAAAAGGAATCGGGTAACCGATTTTGCATGATCTCATAAGGATGTATTCGCCAAGTTCGGGCATACCTTTAATTAGAGCTCCACCACCAGTTAGAACAAAACCACCAGAGATGTCATCGTGCAGTTTTTTGTCTTCGATCATCACGCGGATAACTTCGAAAAGTTCTTCAGCGCGAGCGCCAAGAACTTCGGCCACTACTGAAAGTTGAACTTCGCGAGGCTTAGTTCCCGAAAGACCTTGAACTGTAATGTGAGCCGATTGATTCAATTGCTCAGCAAGAACAGATCCGTGATTGATTTTAATTCTTTCCGCTTCGTTGTGAGGAATTTTCAAAGCAACTGCCAGGTCGTTTGTGAAATGGTTCCCGCCGATCGGAATAATTTGTGAGTGAATAAGTGAGCCGTCTTTCCAGACTGCGATATCAGTTGTTCCACCACCGATGTCGATCAAAACAACACCGAGTTCTTTTTCTTCGTAAGAAAGAACTGCTTCTGAAGAAGCCAGTGGTTGAAGTGTAATATGTTCAGCATCGATTCCTGTCTGCTCAACACATTTTACAAGGTTTTGAATAAGAGGAATTGATCCCGTAACGATGTGAACGTGAGCTTCTAGTCTCACCCCACACATACCGACCGGGTTTTTAATACCTGTTGTATTGTCGACGCGGAATTCCTGGGGAATTACGTGAAGAATTTCTCTGTCTGAAGGAATCACCACTGCTTTCGCAGCTTCAAGAACTCGATCAACGTCGTCTTGAGTGATCTCTTTTCCTTTAATCGCAACTACACCAGAAGAGTTGAAGCTGTAGATATGGCTTCCTGCAATTCCGATCGTCGCTTGCGAGATGTTTACACCCGCCATCAGCCTTGCTTCTTCAAGCGAGTTCTGAATCGAACGAACTGTCTTATCGATGTTTACAACCGACCCTTTCTTCAAACCATATGAAGGGTGAGTTCCGATTCCGATAATTTCAATTTCCTGATTTGGGTGTTGGAGACCAACAATAGTACATACTTTTGTTGTTCCGACATCGAGACCTACGATGATGTTTTTTTCGTTCATTGGAGAATCCTTTCTCTATAATAACGATGCTGACAGAGTCATTCTGTCACATAAAATGTTAGAATTTGTCCTTAAACTTGACAACAACTTTTTTGCTGTTTGTAAGATTGATAATCGCAGGAATTTTTTCTTTTAATTCCATGTAACTAACTATCTTATCCAGCTTGCCCATTTTTTCCCCCCACTCATCTGGTCCCAAAAAGACACTTGATGGGTGACCGTTCACCGAGAGGATAATTGTGAGTTCTTTATTGTCGTTAAGGATGACTTCAGAGAGTTTTGCGCGAAGACCTGGTCTCATCTCTTTTACAAGAGCAGTCACGTCGCTTTGAACTTTGTCTTCCATTTCACCTACCGGAAGGGCGAGGTAAGGAAGATCGTGAGTCAGTTTCTTTTCTGCTTTTAGAAGTGCTTCGTAAGTTGGATCGTACAATTGGCCATTATCCACAAGGATGGCCTCGTATGAATCCGCACTGCCGTTTTTATAGATCTGAACTTTCATGAGAGGTTCAGGACAATTGAAATTTAAATCGAGAACTTTAGAAAACGGATCGTAAGAAATTTTGTAATCAGAAACGAAGTATTTGTCAGACCATTTCTCATTCACGATTTTCATTTTTACATCACGAAGAGAGTGGGACTGTTCAAAAGTCTTCACCGCTTGCAAGGCCATTGTTCCCGCTGGACGAGTAGGGCATTTACCTAAATTTGATCTGTAGGAAAGTTCATCGCTGAACTTGCTTGCTTCCCCCGACGTGGGCCCAAGCGAAGAAGTCACGATATTTGTGACAATGAGAATCGCTACAACAATAGCGCTGATGATAAATTTTTTGGACTTCAAAAAGGTCATCCTGACTTTCCTAAAAAAACTAATACTCAACTTCTGTAACGAATGAAACTCCAGTCTGAAGTTTCAATTCTTTTTGAAGCATGTTGATCATCATCAACACATCTTCATAAGAACTCTCGCCACTGTTTTCCATGAAGTTGGCATGTTTTGGACTTATCCGTAAATTTTTGTACGTAAATCCTTTCAGGCCCATTATATCTATAAATTGTCCCGCTCGACAAGTGACGCCGCGATCAAGATCTTGATGATTTTGAAAAACACATCCGCACGTCCACTCTTTGAGAGGCTGAGTGCGAGTTCTCATCTCTAAGTACTCGCGAATTTTCTTGGAAATGGCCGGATCCAATCCAGAGTGAATTAGTCGGGCTTGATAGATGACATCACCTTGTTGCACGAAATGGTTGTGACGATAGGAAAAAGATTTCCCGTCTATTTTTATCAACTTTTCTTCGCCATTTTTAGTTATCAACCAGACTTCTTTAACAATAGAACCGATTTCACCAAGATTGGTTCCGGCATTCATAAAGAGTGCTCCTCCTAGAGAAGCAGGAATTCCGGTGAAGACTTCCCATCCTTTAAGCCCGAATTTATTCGCATGAGATGTTAAGGTCGCAAGTGAAACCGAAGCTGGAAGAATATATTCATCCTGTGGATTATCTAAAATGGTCCTATCGAAGTCGAAGTCGAGTTGGAGGTATGGTTTGGTTGCCGTTGCTGGCAACAGCATGTTGGCACCCCAACCGAGAACTCTGTATTCAACATTATTGGAAGTTAACGTTTTCGTGACAGTCTTGAGCGCTTCAACAGTTTTAACTGTGATTAAATCACCCACAGCATCGAGTCTCATTGTTGAATATTTCTTTAAGTCTTTATTTAATTCAACAACAACACCAGGAATGGAATTTAAATCATTGAGTGCTTCTCTCATTCAAGCCCTGCCCATTTACGGGCAGTCTTACCAATTGAGCCCGCGCCTAAAGTGATGACAATGGTTTTATCATTCTTTTGAGATTCAATCAGCGCATGCAGATGATCGATACTCTCAATCTTCTTAGCAAATTTCGGGTGAAGGCGATTGATGTCTTCTAACAAACGATCAGTCGTGATTCCATCGATTGGCGTTTCGCTCGCTGCATAGATCGGAAGAAGATAAAGTTCATCTGCATCGTTGAAGCAATGAAGGAACTGATCCCAACAGTCGCGAGTTCGAGTGAAGCGGTGAGGTTCAAAAATAACAATCTTTTTATAATCAGGACGAGTGTCCTTAACAATTCTAAGTGTAGAAGCAATTTCAGTCGGGTGATGGCCGTAATCATCCACCACTTCAAATCCTTTTTCTTTGAAAAGAAGTTGGAAGCGTCTGCCGACTCCTTCAAGTTTGCTTGCAGCTCTGGCTATATCTTTAAAAGGAAGTCCCATGTGAAATGCAAGTACCGTGGCGCCAAGGCAGTTTAAAACGTTGTGGCGGCCTGGAAGATTAATATGAAATCTTTCCTGTTTTTCACCTTTATAGTAAATATCAAACTTAGTTTCAAAATGGCCGTACTCAACATTCTTAGCTGTGAAGTCTGCGGGTATATCAATCCCGAAGGTCACAGCAGGACGTTTCATTTCAGATTTTAGCTGAACAAGTTTTTCATCATGACCATTGAGGGCCACAACTCCGTAAAACGGAATCTTGTTGGCAAATTCCACGAATGCCTTGAAAAGATTTTCTTCAGTGCCGTAGTGATCCATGTGATCGTTATCGATGTTTGTAATAACCGACATCACTGGAGTCAAAAGAAGAAATGAGCCATCTGATTCATCCGCTTCAGCAACAAGGAAATCTCCCTTGCCGACTTTTGCGTGACCATTGAGGTTTTTTACAATTCCACCAATGACATAAGTAGGATCGAGGTCGCATTCTTCAAGGATTGTAGCCAGAAAAGAAGTCGTTGTTGTTTTTCCGTGGGTTCCCGCGACAGCAAGAGAATATTTTAATCTCATGAGTTCAGCGAGCATTTCAGCACGTCTGATAACAGGAATGCTTTCGCGTTTTGCACGTGCGACTTCAGGATTTGTATCATTGACTGCAGATGAATAAACAACTGCCGTCACTTCATTCAGATTTTCTTCCTTGTGGCCGAGATAAATTTCAGCGCCAAGACTTTTTAACTTTTTAACGTTGGGTGATTCAGCAACATCTGAGCCCGACACTCGGTAGCCTGAAGCGAGAAGAACTTCAGCAATACCCGACATACCGATACCGCCAATACCGACGAAGTGAATTTTGACATGTTTGTTTTGTAGCGCTTTGTTGTTTCGAAACATTTCTTCTCCTTAACTAAGGGAGACTAAACGTACGCTTCTTCCGAGTGATGAGCTACGTCGTCTTCTTGATCCTGGTGTTGATTTCGAGAGGACGGAGCCTGGTAACGAGGGTCTCCCAACAGTTGATCACGATATCCTTTTACCACCGAAAGGAGAAGACCAATGCCGAAAAAATTACAAATTAATGACGATCCACCGTAGCTGATAAATGGAAGGTTGAGCCCTTTAGTTGGCAGAAGTCCGAGTACAACTCCCATGTTAAGCAAGGCCTGAAGACCGAGAACAAAAACAATGGCCGAGCCGAGAATAATTCCGATTCTGTCCTTAACTTGAAGGATGAGTTTGAAACCAAAATAGATAAAAGCTATGAATAGGCAAATTATGAAAAAAACACCTATGAATCCGAGCTCCTCACCAATAACCGAAAAGATAAAATCGTTATGCGCTTCCGGGAGGTAAAACAATTTTTCATTGCTGTTTCCCAATCCCTGGCCAAACGCTGAACCGTTGGCAAAGGCCATATAAGATTGAATGATCTGAAAGCCTGAACCTTGAGGATTTTTCCATGGATCAAGATAAGTGAGGAGACGTTTTACTCTGTAGGCTTGAGAAAAAAGAATAAACACGCCGCCAATTCCGCCGCCGATAAGTGAGTAGTAAAAATATTTGCGGGGAAATGAACTCATGAAACACACGAAGGCAATAACGATAAAGCAAATTGAAAACGATCCAAAGTCAGGTTGCTTAATCAAAAGGCCAAGAGGAAGAAACAAAGAACCGCCATGCTTCACGCGTTCTTTCAAATCCATCTTGTTCCAGTTTTCAAAAAAAGTCAGTGCAGAAAGAATCACAGTGAATTTTACAATTTCACCAGGCTGAACGCTCATTCCGCCAAAAGTTAACCAGCGACTTGCACCCTTAGCTGCGCTACCAACACCCTTGATAATTGTCAGAGCAACGATTCCTGAAGCTGCGATATTGATCAAGTAACCGTACTTCAACCAGAATGTGTATTTTGTTTTGGAGACTGTGAAGGCCACGCCGATTGCCATAACAAAGTAGACCAACTGGCGAACGATATAATGAGTAGAGCTTCCGAATTTTTCCGAAGCTAATATGAAACTCGCAGACCATACCATAATTAAGCCAATCGTGATGATGATCGCAAGAATAGATAAAAATGTTTTTGTTAGTCTGTCGACGTTTAAAAGATTCTCTTCCATGAATCCATTCTAACTAATTTTGGTCAGACTTAAAGAATTTATTACCTGAGTATTTTATTTTAATGAAAAGGCAAAAAAAAAAAGGCTCCCCGAAGGGAGCCTGTAACTTAGAGCTGATAAACAAGTTTCTTAAAATAATTTCCTCTCTCTTCGTAGTCGCGGAAGAAGTCCGAAGCAGGGTTCCCTGGAGAAAGAAGAATGACGTCACCAGTTCTCGACTTCTGGTAAGCGAAGAGAACAGATTCTTCAAATGATCCAACGATATAAGTCTGATTGTGATCGCCAAGAGCGCGGTTCAATCTCTCTTTACACTCGCCAACCAGAACAAGAACGCGGGCGTTGTTGATCATTTCTTTAGCGAACGGTTCAAAATTCAGGTCTTCATTGTCTTTACCACCGGCAATGAGAATAACCGGTTCTTTGAAAGACTTAAGTGAAGCAAGCATTTCAGGCATCGTTTCAGCTTTAGAATCGTTGTAGAAAGAAACGCCGTTCTTTTCCATAACAAATTCCATTCTGTTTGGAATGCCTGGGAATTTTTCGATACAAGTTTGAATCGCTTCATCACCAACATCAAGAGCTTTACAGGCAGTCACTGCGGCCATGAGATTTTCGCGGTTGTTTTGTCCCACGATTCTCATTTTCATAACTTTGAATTCTGAGTGATAGTTGATGTTCGAGTGAATTCGTCTGTCGTGGAAGTGAGTACCTTGAATTTCGTTCATCACTCCAAGAGTTACATATGAACGGCGAGAGTACCAGTAAACCTGGCAGTTCGCGTTTCTGATTGAAGCATTGTTCGCAAGTGAATCGTAGTTTGCGATAAGAACATCTTCAGGCGAAAGTTTTTTAACGATGGAAAGTTTAGTTTCCATGTATTCGCTAACAGAAGAAAAGTGAGCTTTAGAAAAGTTCTCACCGATATTTGGAATGATAACGATTTTTGGGTGGAAATCCTGTAGAGATTTCATTTGAAGTGCAGACACTTCAACAACCACATAATCAATTTCGTTCATGTTTGGAAGAAGACAGTATTCAATGAACGGGTTTTCAGAAGTACCGCCAACGAAAACATTTTTACCGTCAACTTTAAGAGTAAAGCCGATCATCGCTGCAATTGTAGTGCGGCCATATGAACCACAAACTGCGATCACTGGTTTTTTACAAAGTTTGTAAGCAAGAGCGAAGTCTGAATAAACTTCTTTTCCGTTTTTACGTGCCAGCTCAAGCTGAGGTAGGTTTGGATTGATTGCTGCCGAATAGACCACAACGTCCGCTTCAAGAAAGTCTTCGTCTTTATGTTCGCCGAAAGTCATCTCTGGTGTTGGCTCAATCTTTTTTAGTTTCTTAACTGATTTGTTAAGGTCGAAGATTGGCTTGATATCTGTTACGCGAATTTCGCATTCAAGCTTATTAAAAAAGTTGATGAGAGAAAAACCAGTTTTCCCGATACCAACGATTAGAACTTTTTTACCTTTGAATCTTTCCATTTCCATTTAGACTACCTCGTTTTGAGCGTTGAGAGAGCGAGAATCGCCAGACATACGCTGATGATCCAGAAGCGAACTGTAACTTTCGTTTCAGGCCAGCCAAGTTTTTCGAAGTGGTGATGAATCGGGGCCATTTTAAAAACGCGAACTCCGCGTGTTTTAAAAGAAGCGACTTGAATCACAACTGACAATGCTTCGATAACAAAAATTCCTCCGATAACGACAAAAAGGAATTCTGATTTCGCAAGGACAGCAATTGTTCCCAAAGTTCCGCCTAGTGAAAGCGAACCAACATCACCCATGAAAATCTGTGCCGGGTACGAGTTATACCACAAAAAGCCAATTCCTGCACCAATAATAGCCGAAGTTAACACGGTGATCTCACCGATTCCTTCAATGTAGGGGATGTAAAGATATTGAGAAAATTCTTTGTGACCTGTGACGTAAGTAAGAAATCCTAGAGTCACTGCGCTAATCATAATCGGGCCGATGGCCAGACCATCGAGACCATCTGTGAGATTAACCGCGTTACTAAATCCTACAATGACGAAAGCACCGAAAAGGATATAGCCGTAACCCAAATCAATGACCGGGCTTTTGATGAACGGAAGGTAAAGTTCTGTGTTGATGACTTTGAAATGCACAACGACAAACATGGCCACGAACGCAGTGAGGAATTGCCACAGCAGTTTTCCTTTGGCCGAGACACCTTTTGTATCTTTTTTGAGAACTTTTAAATAATCATCGCGGAAGCCAAGCAGGAAATAAGAAAAAGTGACTCCCATTGTGACTTGCAATGGAATAGAAATAAAATTTCCGCAAATGAGAATAGTCGCAAAGATACTTCCCAACATGAAAACGCCACCCATTGTAGGCGTTCCTTTTTTCTTAAAGTGCGATTCCGGCCCGTCATCTCTGATAATTTGTCCGAATTGCATACGTTTCATGTAAGCAATGAAGGCCTTGCCCCAGAAAATGGAAATGATTGTCGCAAGTAAAAACGCCAGAAAAGATCTGAAAGTGATGTACTTGAACAAGTTGAACGTACGGACAATGTGGCTGAGCGGATAGAGTAAATGGTAAAGCATCCTGTCTTTCCTATGTGAGATTAAAAATTTAAACCAACTTTAAACTATACTTAACAGGGTCTCTAATTGTAAAGAGCGCGAAGCCTTCACGAAGACATATTTATAGTTCTTACGGATCTGCTTCCACTCATCGTGGAATTCTTCCTTTTTCAGGTGAGCACTTTTGGGATTGTTGAAACCCGACAAATAAAAGTCCTTATAACGACCGATGAAACTTACGTTCTTGATCCCCAATGTCTGTAAATGCTGGGCGATTTCTCTGTGCAGCTCTTCTGCAAAGACTCCCAGTTCGTTCATGTCCCCCAGGACGAAATAGCAGTCATCGAGGTGAACATTTTTTTTCTTCATAACATTCACAAAAGAATCAAGGGAAGTTCTCATCGAGCTTGGATTGGCATTATAGGCATCAAGAAACAAATTCTCGATCCATTGAGATCTATTCATACTAGGCTGTTCATAATCACTGGCCGCTTTCACAATGTCGTCAAAACGATCGGGGAAAAGCTTCATGGCAAGAATCGAAGTTCCGGCAAGATTTTTGAGATTGTGATGCTCAAGAATATTATTGTTAGTTATCAACGCTTCCTTGCCGCCAAAGTTGAAAGTTATTTTATGACCATCAATAGATATCTTGATATCACCCTTTTTCTCGCCGTAGGTAGTAAGACCTTTAGAAGGTTCAAGTTTTGCAAGAAATGCATCATCGGCATTTACGACAAACATTCCTTCACCATGAGCATTAGACATGACTGAGCGATAGAGCGAAGCTTTTTCTTTAAAAATATTGTCAATTGAATGCATGAATTCAATATGGGCCGAGCCGATGTTTGTAATCATTCCGTGTTCAGGATGAGCAATGGCACAAAGCTCTCCGATTTCTCCAGGATGGTTCATCCCCATTTCAATAATGGCGATCTCGTGCTCTTCAGTGATTTTGAAAATAGTCAGAGGGACACCTATATGATTGTTAAGATTCCCCTTAGTCGCTAACACTTTGCCTGGAAATAACGTTGTCAGCAGGTAAGAGATCATTTCCTTATGAGTGGTTTTCCCATTAGAACCTGTAATTCCAAGTATTTTTCGTGTTGGTTTTTTTTGCTTCCAATCCTGAATGTAAGCGGAAGCGAGCTGCTGAATGAAAGTGAGTGTTTCAGTAGTCTCTATGAATAAAACATGTGGATAAGTTTCTGCCAGCTTTTTAACTTCAACTTCGCGGCCAGGCTTGGTTGTATAAACAATTGCCTTAGCTCCAAGTTTCAAAACCTGTTCCACATAATTAAATCCGTCGAAGTTCTCTCCATGAAGAGCTACAAATGTTTCGCCAGCTTTAAATGTCCTGGAGTCAGTGTTGATGATGAGATCGACATTATGAGGGCCAATCATTGATTTGATTGAAGGAACTTTAGAAAAAAAATGTAATCCTTGCATTACTGACCAGCCTTGAATTCCTTAACGATATTAAAATCGCTGAACGGGTGCTTGACCCCTTTTATTTCCTGATATTCTTCATGGCCTTTACCAGCGATGAGAATAATTTCTTTTTTACCGAGACTTTCCAAGGCGGCGTGAATGGCTTTTTTTCTATCCACGACTGCTTCATAACCAGTTTTAATTCCCGCTAAAATATCAATGATGATATCTTCCGGAGCTTCGTCGCGAGGATTGTCTGAGGTCACTATAATTTTATCTGCAAAGTCTGAAACCGCTTTCCCCATTAAAGGGCGCTTTGTTTTATCTCTATTTCCACCACAACCAAAAACAACAGTCAGAGAATGCTGAGGGAAGGCGCTCTTTATTGCTTGTCCGATATTCACCAATGCATCCGGTGTATGGGCATAATCAACAATGGCCATATTATCTTCTGAAAGTTCGATAACAGAAAACCGTCCCAAAGGAGTTTTGATATCCTTGAGTTTTATATTTTTTACCGCTGCTTCACCGTAGATATCTGCGTTTAACTGCAGGGCTATCTCGGCATTGCTTTGGTTATAACTTGACCGATAGAAAAGCGGTCTTTCTTCAAGAGTAAGAGCGTAACCTCTCTCATCCAGAGTACTGGCAATTTTAACTCGTGCAGTTGGAGCAAGATCAGACATCATTGATTGCAGTTCTTTTTCCTGTGCAGGAAGAAGCAGCGAGGCCGCTGGCTTTAAGTATTTTCTTTCAATGAGAAGTTTTGCATTAAAATATTCTTCCATCGTGCGATGGTAATCGAGATGATCCTGAGAAAAACTGGTCCAGGCTGCAGCATCAAGACGAACATCATAAAGCCGGTCTTGAACAAGAGCATGCGAACTCACTTCCATGAATACGGCTTCATATTTATCCTGAAAACGATGAATCAATTTTCTGAGTTCGACATACGAAGGTGTCGTGGATTCTATATCCTCAATCAAAGCACCGTTAACGTCCTGGACTCCGATTGTTCCAATGGAAATTGCCGGATGACCGATCATTGATGAAATCTGCATAGCAAGATTAACAGTTGTGGTTTTTCCGTTTGTCCCTGTAACGCCGATAATTTTCATTTTCTTTTTTTCTGGAAACAATTCATCCAGGAGAATTTTCTGAACAGGAAGGAAATCTTCAACTTTTATAAAAACACCGTTATCAGTTTTCACACCTGCTTCGGCATTAAAGATAAGAATGCCAGGTTTTCTGCCGGCCATTCGCTTATTAAAGCTTTCCACTGATTTCGCATCCGCAGGATTTACTTTATAAAAAACAACATCCGACTCTTGTGCATGCTGAAGGTTGGTCGTGATATTTGTTATTGCATCACTCAAACCACTAATTGAATTTTTGTTAACTATGTATCCGGCAATTTTTGAGAGAAGTGTTTCTTTATTCATAAGCTGGTGGTGAGTATTCAAGTTTAATGACTGTTTCTGGTGTTAATGGTGTTCCAGGTGCCGGTGACTGAGAAGAAACAACTCCCATCCCTTTGTGAATCAACTGTAGATTCATTTTAGTTCCCACATTTGTTGTCGATATTTTATCAAGACCAATGAGATTAGGAACCTGGTTTGGGTCATATGTTCTTGTCGCGGCCGTTTTCTCCTGAACGATATCAATATTGTTTTTCACTTTTTTAAGATCGAGATCTTTTAAATCTTTATCTTCAGAATCAGCAAGTTTGCTGATGTCTTTATTTTTATACAGCATGTACTGTGCGAGATTTTTAAAGACAGGTCCCGCGACTCCAGCTCCGTAATATCCGCCTTGTTTTGGATTGTCGATATACACATAAATAACAAAACGTTTATCTACGTTGACCGGAAATCCAATGAAGCCGGAAATATAACCGTGGTATCCTCCGTTTCTGTCTACCCTTTGAGCTGTGGCAGTTTTCCCCGCAATTTTAAAATGGGGAATCTGTACCGGTACTCCTGTCCCGCTTTCAACTACTCCAACAAGTGCTTTCGTTAAGTCATCACTTGTTTTAGGAGAGAAAACTCTCGAACGTTTTTTCAATTGATGATCATTTTCAGGCTCAAGTTCTGCGACTTGTGACTGATCTTTTTTAATTATTGTAGGACGAATATATTCTCCGCCATTGGCAATTGCCCCATAGGCGGCGAGCATTTGAACGCCTGTAACTGCAATTCCCTGGCCAAAGCTCATATTTGAAAGACTAAGAGGCGTGACGTTTTCTGCCTCGGTAAAAATGCCTCGTGATTCGCCAGGAATTTCAATTCCTGTTTTTTCCCCGAAGTTCAATTTCTTAAGCGTTTCTCTGAATTTCGGAAAAGTTAAATCGAAAGCAATTTTTGTTGTACCGACGTTGGAAGAAAACTTCACAATATCCGCAACAGAAAGCCATTCATATCTTTCATGTGATTCTGCTTCTGAAATCACATGACCATCGACAATCATCTTTCCCTGTTCGCAGTAATAATTTGAATCCAGCTTTGCGACTTTATGTTCAAATGCGGAAGCAACCGTAAAAAGCTTAAATGCTGAGCCCGGCTCAAACGGGTCTGTCGCAAAAGCAAGTTTGCGATGTTCAGGCGATGAACCTTTTACATCATTGGGGTCAAAAGCAGGGTAGTTGGCAATCGCCAGAATTTCTCCTGTGGCCGCATCAATAACGCCGACTCCACCTTTATCTGCACTGTGCTTAACAACTGCTTCTTTTAAATATTTCTCTGCCATTCCCTGTATGTCTTTATCAATTGTCAGATAAATATCTTTAGCTTGTGCAGTAACATCGGGATGGCTTTCAAACTTAATCGGACGACCTTTGTTATCGATCGTATATTTTAAAGTTATAGGATTCCCTTTTAATTCTTTGTCATATAAATGCTCGAGCCCCGCCAGACCTGAATTGTCGAGTCCTACAAAACCGAGAGTCTGTGAAAGAAGTTCGTGGTTTGGGTAAACTCTTTCTGGAACACCTTCAATGAAAATTCCTTTAAGTTCTTTAACCTGTTCAACCTGATCTTTTGAAAGTCTTAGCTTTCTACCAATCCAGGTAAATTTCTTTCTTTTATTCACAGCTGAAATCGTTTCTTTGTAAGAAATTTCCGGAATGATTTTAGAAAGTTTTTTATAAACAGTTTTGTCACCGTTTGTTGCTTTGGGAATTGTGAAAATACTGTACGTTTGAACGTTAAGTGCGAGTGGATTGCCTTCGCGATCGTAAATATTTCCGCGTTTAGGATAAACGGTCGCTTGTCTTAAAAACTGCGAGTTCGCTCGGACGATGAGGTCGCCCGCATCGATCAATTGAACCTTAAAGGCTTTTCCCAAAACAAATAAGAAGAAAAGACAGAAGCAGGTGAAGACAAAGATAATTCTATTTTTTTCCACTCTATTCATAAGTTGCTCTCAAATTTCTAAGGAATGACGATGATCTGATCCTGCTTTGGTTGATCAAGATGGTGAACCGCTGCCAATCTTCTCAAGCGTTCGCTTGAAAGAAGGCGCGCATTCTTTGCTTTAAGTTCTTTGTTATCAAGTAGAACTTTTTCAATGTCTTTGTTGGATTTTGTGATCTTGTAATCCATCTCAACGTTTTTCATTCTGAATAAAACGAAAAGAATGGCGAGAGTGGTGAAAGACAAGAAAAGTGGAAAGCCTTGTGAGCTGAAAACTATTTCTTTGAGCTTTTTCCCAAGATTAAACTTAGCACCTTTATCCGACTTTACAGCCTTTGCCATAATCACTCCTTGATTATTTACAAAATTTTTTTACTTACTCGTCTTCTTCCAGGAATTCTTTCCTGTACTTATTTTTGTCTTTTTTAAATTCTACGCGTTCTAACACTCTAAGTTTAGCACTTCTTGAGCGGGAATTGTTTAAAATTTCTTCATCAGAAGGGACTACGGGTTTCTTAGTGAGGACCTGTACCGGAAGAGAGGTGCTTTCGCTGGCCTCTTTAAAAAGATTTTTTACAATGCGATCTTCGAGAGAATGGAAACTGATAATGGCCAGACGGCCACCCATTTTCAGCAAAGGTATTAGTTGATTAATTGTCTCGGCTAAAACTTCAAGCTCGCGATTTACCTCAAGTCTTAGCGCTTGAAAAACCCGAGTAGAAGGATTGGTTTTTCCATACCTCTGCTCTTTGGGATAACAATGAAAGATGATGTTTTCAAGATCCTTCGTCGTTTTAATAGGCTTAGTTTTTCTTTCTTCGCAAATCTTTGCTGCAATTTTACGAGCGTATTTTTCTTCACCGTATTCAGTAAAAATTTTAATGAGCTTTTCTTCTCGATAGGTATTGATGATTTCTTCGGCAGTTAAAAATTCATCCGATTCGTAGTTCATTCTCATGTCGAGCGGGCCATCAAATCTGAACGAAAATCCCCGGCCAGCTTCATCAAAGTGATGCGAAGAAACTCCAAGGTCGAGAAGAATTCCCTGGAATCCGCCTTTTTCAAAAACTTCCGGGCATTGCTCCTTTGCGATCAAAGGAAAATGCATAAAGTTCGTGTTGAATAATTTGATTCTGTCCTTCATACCTTCTTTTTCTATACGGCCCGCACCGTTTTTCAGAGCGTCCGGGTCCTGATCTGTTGATCGAACATGAAAAAGAGAATTAGTGTAGAGCAATTCGAAAGAATGCCCGCCACCGCCAAAGGTGAGATCAGCAAAATAAGAGATCTCACTTTGGGATGCGTTTTCAGTTAAAAAGTCGATGCATTCCTTTTTCAGGACGGAATAGTGTTGAGTGTAAGTCATTACTTCATCAACACTTCAAGCATGCGCTTTTGATCAGCTGACATAACTTCCGGCTTTGAAAGAACGGCAAAAGTATTTTCTTTTTTAAATTTAAATGGATTTGCATGAAGCTTAGGAATTAATTTTTTAAGAACTGTATGGGCCTGTTGATTGTTAATCGCCATGACTTTCATAATTTCTTCAAGCGTACAGTGCTCTTCTTTCCAGCAGTCATAATCTGTTACCATTGCAATTGTGGCGAAGGCCATGCCTGCTTCTTTTGCCAGGTATGCTTCCGGAACGTTTGTCATTCCGATAACGCTTGCACCGAAACTTCTATAGATATTTGATTCAGCTTTTGAAGAGAATTGAGGTCCTTCAATACAGATATAAGATCCGCCCACTCCGTGTTTGATTCCTTCTTCTTTACAAACATCAATCATCATTTGTTGAAGTTCTTTTTCAACTGGTTCTGCGACAGAAACGTGGCCAACAAAGCCATTGTTAAAGAAAGTTCTTTCTCTTTTTCCTTTCGTCCAGTCGATGAATTGATCAACAAGAACGAAAGTTGTCGGTGGATATTCTTCTTTTAATGAACCTACAGCTGAAACTGAAATAAGATATTCAACACCAAGTTCTTTAAGCGCAAAAATATTGGCGCGGTAGTTAACATCACTTGGAGTAAATGAATGGTGTTTTCCATGGCGAGGTAAGAAAAAGAAAGAAATACCGTTAAGCTTAGCTTCAATAATTTCCGAGCTCGGCTTACCAAAGGGTGTCAGAACAGTATGTTCACGAACAACTTCAATCCCCTCGATTTTATAAACGCCACTACCGCCAATTACGCCAATTTTAATTGTACTCATTCCAAACCTCACAGTTGATTTTAACTCAGGTGATCTTACGACGAATGACACGAAAAATCACTAAACAAAGCACCTGCGTCTATATCGGAGCATTACATGTTGCATTTTGGGGTGTTCTTTAGGTAACGTTTAGATTGAATGAACGCAATACATGCACTTTCAGATTCCTTTTCGCAATATAGATCTCGCCTCAAAAAGAGTACCGAGAATCTGTCTTATGCGAGCACGACTTCGTTGGAAGAGTTTGTTTTCAATATACAGAAAATCAAATCTTCGCGAACCAAACTGGATTTTATCCGGTCTCTTGTTTCTCTGACGAATTCCGGGATCTGGGTAAGCCGTTCTGCCTTTGTTGTTCTTAAATCTTTTTTCGACATCCGCCAGATTGAAAGCCAGAACCTGTACAGCCCTCGAGCGCAGGACATCCTTGCGAGTGTTATTAATAAAAAAAGCGTTAATGCCAGCGATGCTGAAATATTCAGAACTATTTATGCTGAAATTACTCATTGCCATTTAAACCAGGAATACAAATCAGCGCTGGTTGTGCCACCCACTGATGTAACTATCGTTCTGGTTTCAGGCGTCCTTAATGAAATCTTTTCCACTCCGGCCTTTCAAAGAGGTGCGGAAAATCTTTTAGACGAATACAACATCAAACACATCGCCCCCGTTGTTGATGGCAAAAAGGGTTCAAGAGAAAATGCTCTTTTGCTTAAAAAGCAGATAAATAAGTTCATTGAGGAAAATCCCAATGAGAAGCTTTGGTTTCTTTGTTTTTCAAAAGGTGGAGTTGATACTCTTCATTATTTGAAAGATGAGAACGAAACGCTTTCGGAAAATATCGTCGGTATTTCTTTTGTTGCCACACCGATCATGGGAAGTGATCACGTGAACAATAAGATCTTAAGACTGGTCAATACTCTGAGCAGGGTTCCTGAAGAAGTTTCAAAGAAAGTTTTAGGGAAAAAAATCGATATTCTTGCGAAAGAACTGCAAAAGTCTCTTTCCCGGTCTTATCGCGAAAGTTGGTTCAAACGACACCACAAAGCACTTCCTAAAAAACCGTTTTATACAGCGATTGCCTTTGAATCTAAATGGCACCAAAGCCATGTCTGGATGATGCTTGCAAAAGCCTTTTTTAGAAGCCGCAAATCCAATGATGGAATAGTTGATGTTGAAAATGCACTTTTCCCTGACTATTTTAACGGACACAACCTGGGTGTTCTCGAAGGACATCATCTGGTCGGGAGCCGTTCAAGTTTTTACGATCAGGAAGCTTTGTTAAAAGCTCATTTAATATTCCTTCACTATAAAAACGTTCTTCCTCTTAAACTCAACTAATTATTCAAGTCCGCCTTTAAGATTCATCAGTACTAATTTTGAAATCATTTTCAAAGTATCAAAGACACCCTGGCCTTTGATGGCGACAGCTTCAAATTCCGGTACTTTCCATTTATTTAAAGCTTCGTGAAGATCCTTCACTGAGGTTGTATTGGGTAGATCGCGCTTGTTCCACTGAAGAACCAGAGGAACTTTTTCAATATCGTAACCTTGTTCAGTAAGGTTTTTTTCAAGCGACTTGAGTGATTCAATATTCGATTCCATTCTCTCTACTTGAGAATCTGCAACGAAGACAATACCGTCCACTCCGCGAAGAATAAGTTTTCTTGAAGCTTCGTAAAAAACTTGTCCTGGAACTGTGTAAAGGTGAAAGCGTGTTTTGAAGCCGCGAATTTCACCAAGATCCAAGGGAAGAAAATCAAAGAAAAGTGTACGTTCATTTTCAGTGTTAAGTGAAATGATATTACCTTTAGCATCGCCGCTGGTTTTTTGATAAACGTATTGAATATTAGTTGTCTTACCACCTAGCCCCGGGCCGTAGTAGACAATCTTGCAATTCACTTCTTTCGTAACATAATTTACAAACGACATTGTATAACCTTTTTAGATCTAGCTCTTTGCAAAGGCAAAAAGGCGATCCATCTCAGAATCTGTAATATCACCAAACAAGAACTCACTTTTATTTGTTGGAGTTTTTGTTTGAGACTGTTTTCTTTTTAATGATTCTTTTAATTCTGCTTCAAGAAATTCGCTGAAGCTTGAAGCCATCTCGCGAATCTTGTTTTTGATAAAACCGGGATTCACTTCATCGTGATAAATGAGGCCAAGATATAATTCTTCGTCGCCAACATTTATCGGCACGATGTACACACCTTGCGAAGCCGTATCAAAACTCAGGCGGTATCCCTCTTTGGCTTCTTCTTTTGGAATAAAGCTTGCGAGTGCGCGGGCTGCTTGCCATACGCCTCCGAGCAACGCTCCGATTGAAGATTTCGCAAGAGAGTTCGCGAGATTGTTGTTGTGATATAAAACCACTCCGTCATGACGAATAAGAAAAAACGAATAACGATTTATCTTTTCATCAATCTCGCAGGATTGAAAAAATGTTTCTACATACTTGGGGATATTGCTGTTTACATTCATAGATGTCTACGGTTCTCCAGCGCTTTGGTAATTGTCAGCGAATCGACAAATTCAAGACTTCCCCCCATCGGGATACCGAATCCAATTCTGTCGACTCTGACATTTTCAGGAAGCATTTGCTTGATGTAGGCACAAGTTGCATCACCTTCAACTGAAGGATTTACAGCGAGAATCAGTTCATCAATCTCTTCTTCGGCCACTCTTTGAATCAGGTGGTCTAGTTTTAACTCATCCGGGCCTATGCCCAGAAGGGGATTGAGAACTCCAAAGAGAATATGAAATTTCCCGCGAAAGTTTCCACTTCTTTCAATGGCCAGACAATCCGTTACAGATTCGACCACGCAGATTGTTTTGGAATGAGTTCTGCTTGAGTCCATGCAGATTTTGCACAGTTCATCGTCGCAGAACATACCGCATTTTTTACAATGGTTAAGTTCTGCGAGACTTTTGATAGCGTCCGAAAAAGCAATCAGATCTTCTTTGCTCCATTTCGTCATGATAAGCGACTGGCGCAAAGCTGTTTTTTCACCGACTCCAGGAAGCCTTGAAAATTGCTTAACGGTTTTTAAAAGTTTTTCAGGCAATTCCATTACTAGAATAATCCTGGAATATTAATTCCACCCGTAATCTTAGACATTGCACTTGAGACCATGTCTTGTGATTCTTTTACGGCCTGATTTACTGCTGTTTTCACTAGTTCTTCAAGAGAAGCAACGTCGTTAGGATCAACACATTCTTTGTTGATGGAAATCGCTACGATTTGTTGTTTGCCTGTGATTTTGATTTTAATCATTCCACCACCAGACGATGTTTCGATTTCTCTTGATTCAAGCTCTTTTTGAAGTGTTGCCATCTTCTGTTGCATTTGTTGAGCTTGTTTCATTAATCCGTTTAAACCTTTCATATGTTCTCCTTTAACTTATTTACTTTTGGGGTCGATAATCACTTTATCGACTTTTGCGTTGAATATTTTTTCTGCTTCTTTTAGAAGCGGATTGTTTTTAAAGTTCTCAATTTTTTCCTGTAACGAAACTTCCGCCATTTGTTCTTTAATGGCCGCTGTGGAAACAAAATTCTCATCTGACTGAACCTGAACAAGGTGAAGATGAACTTTTGTTTTATCAACTTTGAAGTAATCAGCAAGATGCGCGACGACTTTCTGATGAACTTCAGCGTCGCTCAGGTAATCGTGAAAAACTTGTCCCGAGAAACCAAATCCTAGCTCTACATTTAGTTCATCATTTTCAAGGCGAAGAGGTGAAATAATATTTCCTTGCTCAAGATTTGAAGCCGAGGCCGGAGATTTTGAGTTTAGATAATTTAAAAATCCTTCCCATGTTAAATCTGAGGGTGATCTTTCGATAGCGACCGGTTTTTCAGCTTCAACTGTGGTTTGAGTTGTTTCCACTGGCTTCGCTGAAGTTTGCGCTTCTACTTCTGCCTTCGCTAGTTCTTGCTGAAGTATACTGGCCACGCTTCTTGGCTCTTCAGGCACAGGAGCAGCTGTAGAAGGTGCAATTGTCGTTGTCACAACTTCCGTGCGTTCTATTTTATTGGTAAAAAAAGTTCTTCTCAGTGTCACTTTGAACAACAGAACTTCAAAAGCTTTCTCTGGGGAAATAGACGTGAAGATCCAATTGGTTTCTTTCGCCATCGTTTCGTAAATCCAGATCATTTCAGCCGGGCTTAAGGTTTTATTGGCGGCGTTCTTTAGTTCAGTGAAAAGCTCGTCTAGTAAACCGCTGGCAATATTTTTAACCGGGACGTTTTCTTCAAGCAGCTTGTTGTAAATTTTAGAAAGTCCTTGAACATCTCCTGCATAAAGAGCAGAAAGAATATTTTTCAAACTCGAAGGACCTGCAACTCCCAATGAAGAAGTCAGTTGCTCTTCGGTAATCACATTGTCATGTGCTGTAGTGAGAACCTGATCCAGAAGAGAAAGCGAATCTCTCGCTGAACCTCTACCGAGAACTGCTATTTGTTCAATGAGTTCATCTCGTTCAAATCTAATTCCCTCAACCTGAGCGATATGTTTCAAGTGAGAGACCAGATCCTGAACACTGATGTGGCGAAGATCAAAGCGCTGACAGCGGGAAAGAACGGTGCCCAGAAGTTTTTGAACTTCCGTTGTCGCAAAAATAAAAACGACATGAGCAGGTGGTTCTTCAAGAGTCTTCAACAAAGCATTGAAGGCATTCGTTGAAAGCATGTGAACTTCATCGATGATATAAACTTTGTACTTTCCGGAAGTCGGAAGATAATGAACGTTGCTGATCAGATCGCGGATATTGTCGACCGAGTTGTTTGAAGCCCCATCGATTTCAATTACGTTCATCGATGTTTCTGTATCGAAATCAAGACAGGCTTTGCATTCGCCGCACGCATTTCCATCGGGAGTTAAATTTTCACAACGAATCGCTTTGGCGAATAATCGCGCAACCGTCGTTTTCCCGACTCCACGGGTTCCGACCAGCATATACGCGTGGCCGATTTTCTTATTGATGATAGCGTTTTGAAGTGCGCGGGTGACATGAGACTGGCCCACGAGGTCCTGAAATTTTTTAGGGCGCCACTTCCTAGCTAATACTTGGTACGACATTAGAATCCTTGGAATTTTTCCTATTGGAAAAGAGTAATGAATTTGGTGGATTTAGTAAATTGAATTGCGAGGGGGAGAAGTCTAAAGAAGTAGCCAGGAAAACAGCACAAAGCAGTGACAGTTACCGTTGCTTCCTTCCGGACCTGGCGGGGTTGGCCGCAGCTGCCTTTGCTACTCCCTGACTACCGGGTGAGATACTAGTTTTATGGAGCCTTTGTGTCAACATAAACCCGGGGCGAAACACCGACTCAAACCCTTTACGCATCAGATGAATCTTGATTAAATCATTTGTGAGTTTCACGTCATTATTTAGGAAGGAAATCCAAGGAGACACAATGATGAAATCACTTATCGCCATGACGCTTTTAACAGTATCTCTTCACTCGTTTGCAGCTGCTCCAAAAACGTATCAGGTCACTGGCCCGGTTCTGGAAATGACTGACACAACAATCGTTGTTCAAAAAGGCAAAGAGAAGTGGGAAATCGCAAAAGATGCTGCCGCAAAAATTACTGGTGAACTTAAAGTTGGTTCAAAAGTAACGGTTGAGTATTTTATGACTGCGAAGTCTATTGAAGCAAAAGCTGATAAAAAGAAATAATGGCCACTTTACTTCAAAAATACGAAGTTCAATTAAACAACGTAAAATGGGTGGACATTGTTCACCCATCCAAAGAAGACCTCGTTAGTCTCGCTACGATGTTGAGTGTGCCTGAGCGCATTCTTGTGAATGCCCTCAATCCGGATCATCTTCCCAAATTTGAGTCCTTCAACACAACGAGTGTTATTTATTTGAGAGTCATTGATCCTCAGAAAAAACCTCATGCGGTGAACATTCAGGAATTAACGACAAAAGTCACTATTATCATGCACGAAGATCTGGTTTTAACCATTCATAGAATGGATCCTGAATTCATCGTTCAGTTACGAGAAGAATGTAACAAAGAAAATTGTTATACACAGAAAGAACTCATTAAAAGTATCGTCACATCTTCTTTGATGACCTATGACGAACCACTGACTTCACTTGAACACAAGTCGGAAGATTTTGAAGATCGTATCTTTAAATCGGCCAAGAGCAGACAAATTATCCGCGAGGGATATTACATAAAACGCAAAGCTTCGGCGTTTAGAAAGTGTTTGAAATTTTCTCTCGATATTTTGAATGCTCTTCAGAATCATCCGGAGTTTATCTGGAAAGATTTTCAGGGCCTGAAAGAAAATACCGAACGCTTTCTTTTTTATACTGAAGATGTTTTAGAAAATGTGACAGGGCTTTTGAATCTTCACATTTCAATTTCCTCGCAAAAAACGAACGAGGCTTCTTATAAAACAAACGAAGTCATGCGCGTTCTGACGGTCTTTTCAATTTTCTTTTTGCCGCTTAATTTTCTGGCGGGAATTTACGGAATGAATTTTGAGCACATGCCTGAATTGAAACATCCGCATGGATATACTGCCGTTCTTTTAATGATGGGCTTTATTTCATTGGGGATTTTTATTTGGGTGCACAGGAAAGGTTGGCTGAAAGAGCCTGAAGAATAAAAATGGCGGAGAACATGGGATTCGAACCCACGATACCCTTTTGAGGTATACTCCCTTTCCAAGGGAGCGCCTTCGACCACTCGGCCAATTCTCCGTAGACACAAATTTTTAGCACATTGAGAATTTTTAGGCTAGCCCTTATTGTAAACAGATCTTTTCTCGCGGAAAAATTGCGATAAAAGTTTTGAACATTCGAAGTGCCGCAAACCACCGACTACGGGAAAGGCGTGGTTGAGTTTTTGATCCTTATAAAAATTATAATTCAGGCTGAGTGAACCGCCTTTTGGATCATAGGCCCCAAAATAAAGGGTGCCGATTCGCGCTTGAATCATGGCGCTCAAACACATCGGGCATGGCTCAAGAGTGACAAATAAAGAGCAGTTGATTAAGCGCCAGTTGTTGAGCTTTTTCGCCGCTTCAGTGATGGCCAGAACTTCAGCGTGACCGCAAGGATTGTAATTCTTTTCTTTGATGTTATGTGAACGAGAAATAATGGCGCCATCTTTATCAACAATCACTGCCCCTATAGGAACTTCGTCGTCGCGATAGGCCTTAACGGCTTCAATGAGAGCTTCATCCATAAGCCAGAGCTGGTCGTTAAGAGAAAGTTGATTTTCAGTTTTCATATCAGGTTTTACACTTGGGCGAATTTGAGTTTGCGTTTATTATTTTTTTCTTTTTTCCACAAACGCAGGAGTTGAATGTAGCGTTTTTTGTTACTTCTGCTGTCGAATTTGAACTGTACACCGTAAATAAGCGGTCGCCCAATAAGATCTTTTCTCTTACTCATAACCTGGCCGCGAAGTGTGACGGAGATGTCATCGACTTTTGTGTTCATGAGAATTTCATCGCCCATTTTTAATTCTTCAAAAAGAGCAATGCATCCTGCGAACCTTCTCAAGTCCGTTAAACGTGCTTCGTATTCCTGATCATGCGCTTTGACTGAAACTTTTAAATCATCTCTATATCGAAAATCGTATTCCCACCAGCTCACGCGAGGATAATAAATAGGAGAGGAGAGAAAATACATTTTGAAAATAAGAAGGAGGCAAGAGACTACGTAAAGAGCTCCTATGTGTGCGTGATGAAGAACGAAAAACATCTCATTTATTTTGAATAAAATATATACGAACAGCAATGCCGAGAATGTCCAATATGTATAATAACGATGCTTTATTGTCTTATAGTACGGGGTTGAGAGATATAAAAAGAAAAGCAATCTCAAACCCAGACGGAATTTGGGCCCCGCCACAATTTCAGTCATAATTGCGAGATGAATAAAGAAGAAAAACGCCTTTAATAAAAACTTGATTGTTTTAGTTTCTGATTTGAAATTATGCTCTAAGGTGCTTTCCATAATTAATTGTCAGCGAAATCCAATTTTTTATCAATCCAAAGCCTAATAAAAATCTGACAAATAAAGACTTGCTTTTTTTGTCGGCCGGGTAAATCATTTTAACATTATATTAATATTTCGGGAGATTCTTAAATGAAAATGCTTCTACCTGCTCTAGCAGTTCTTTCATCAACTGCAATGGCCGCTGATTTTAAATGGAACGTTGAAGGACGTTTTGATTATGTTATGTCGACAACTAAACACGACAACACAGCAAAAAACTATGAAGAAAAACGTGGTGAGTTCTACTCTGGTGTTCTTCGTTTGAATTCAGTTTTCAACATCAATGAAAGCTTGTCTGGTCGTTTCCGTTACAGACTCTCAACTGCACAAGGTGATAAAGCTACTGTAAGATCTGACAACCGTGATCTTTCTTTCCAAAACGTAGATTTCTTTTATATCGACCACAAAAACCAATGGTTCACAACTAGAATTGGTAAGCACAATCAATCTGAATCTCTTGGTCGCGAATATTTCATGTCAGGAACAGATTATCCTGTAACTACAATCAACCCAACTTCAGCAACAATTGCATACACAGCTATGAACACTGCTGTTTATAGACTAGTTTCAAATGATGCAGATCTTTACCACGTAGGTGCTTCAGCTATCTATACTGGTCTTCAAGGTCACACATTTACTCTTTCTGCATTCAACCCTCAAAAAACTACAACTTATACTGATACAGCCGGAACAACTGCTACAACTGGTAATGCAAAAAACCAAAAACTTGGTTTAGGTGCTTACTATAACGGTTCATTCATGGATGGTTTAGTACAACCAACTCTTGGTTATACTCAGTTTGGAATTGCTCCTGAAACTGATTCAACAACACCTTCTTTATCTGCAACTCAAAAATTGATGGCAGCTGGTGTTCGTTCATCAGTTGCTGGATTTGTAATCGACGCAGACTGGAAACAATACAAGAGAGAAAACACTGTATCAGGTGCAACTGCAGCGACAAACAAAGAAGACAAAACAACTTCTTACTGGGCAAACGTAGCTTACACTTGGGATAACCTAACTCCATTCGTAAACTACCTGCACGATAAATTCGACGCTGTTGGTACAAACTTCAATGATTACAAAAGAGATGCATACTCTGCTGGTCTAATGATTAAGCCATTCAAAGAAAATAACTTCCGTTATCACCTTGCTTGGACTAACGACACTCAGAAATTTGCTTCTGGTACTGAAACAAAGACAAAAGCAACTCTTTGGACAGCTGGTATCAAATTCGATCTTTAATTCTTAATTAAGAATTACACGAATATAGGGGGACTTAGGTCCCCCTTTTTTATTTAAACTATCCTATTCTTAACAAAAATCTGACGATACTTTTTTAATTCTTCCTCATATTATCAAGACAGACTTTCCATTCACAGTGAGGTTAAAAGTGTTAAAAAAATTATTGATGTTTCTCGTACTGTCTTTGTCTCTTAGTGCTGTTGCTGCTCAAAAGATTAACGGAGCAGGCGCTACATTCCCTTATCCAATTTATTCAAAGTGGTTCTCGGAGTACCAAAAGACTCACACGAATGTCGAATTTAACTACCAGTCTATCGGAAGTGGCGGAGGCATTAAGCAAGTTCTCGCACAAACCGTAGATTTCGGTGCGACAGATGCTCCAATGACTGATGAAGAACTAAAAACAGCGAAAGCTCCAATTCGTCACATCCCAACTGTTCTAGGCGCAGTCACTGTTGCTTACAACGTTAAAGGTCTTGAAAACGGAATTAAACTTGAGGGCCAGACTGTTGCTGATATTTTCCAGGGGAAAATCACAAAGTGGAACGACGCTGCTATCGCTAAATTAAATCCAAAAGCAAAACTGCCTGCAACAGACATTCTTGTTGTAAGACGTTCTGATGGCTCTGGTACAACTGCCGTTTTCTCTACATTCCTTGCTGAAGTTTCAGCGGACTGGAAAGCAAAAGTTGGTGCTGGTAAAAACATCAACTGGCCTGCTGGAATCGGCGCTAAAGGTAACGAAGGTGTTACTGCAATGATTTCTCAGACTGACGGAGCTATCGGTTACGTTGAACTTGCTTATGCAATCAACAACAAACTTTCAATGGCCGCTGTAAAAAACAAGAAAGGTGAATTCGTTTCTCCAACTGTTGATTCAATTTCTAAATCAGCTGCATCAGTAAAAGATGCAAGCGGGGATTTAAGAATTTCAGTTATCAACGCTGACGGAAAAGGTGTTTATCCAATTTCTTCTTTCACTTGGATTCTCCTTCCACAAGGCGACACTCCAGCTCTAAAAGAAGTCAAAGCTTTCCTTGGCTGGGCACTTAAAGACGGACAAAAATTCGCTTCAGACCTTCACTATGCACCATTGCCTAAGAAGCTTTCTGAAGGACTCGTAAAAACAATTAAATAATTTCTTTCACTCCTTGAAGGAAAACAGGACAAAGGCCCGGGGTCAATTAAACGAACCGGGCCTTTTCCATTTGGAGCGATTAAAACCAGATCAGTTTCACCATAAGAAGAATAACAATCAATGTGAGCATGGGACGTATAATCTTTGTTACATTCTTAGTTGCATACGTTGCTCCCAAATATGATCCGACAATCATACCACTCGCCATCAAAAATCCTTCTCTCCAATGGACATAACCATTATGAGCGTAAGTCACAAGCGCCGTTGTTGCTGAAAATGTATTGGCCAATTTCGAAATAGCAATTGAAGGCAATAGAGGATAGCCAGTTCCCAGAAACAAACCTAGAAACATAAACGTTCCACCACCTGGACCGAAAAATCCATCATAGAACCCAGATGCAAACGCTGAAAGGAAAAAGATACTGTAATGAGGTTTGACGAAATTTTCTCGCTCTGTAAAAAACAAATCTCTGTTCCAGACGATATACAAAATCACCGGACACATAATGATCATCAAATAACGAAAGAAATCTTTCGACACAAACGGAGCTGCGGAACTGCCGCAAAACGAACCCACCGCACATACCAGACAAAAAGATAAGCCTTCTCTCCAGCGCAAATGTCCTTTTCTCGCATATACAATTAGCGCTATCAACGCTCCAGTCGAACCGACAATTTTATTAGTCCCGATCGCTGGTGCTCCTGGTGCAATTGCAATTGAAAGAGTAGGTAAAGAAATGAGCCCGCCACCACCAACAATGGAGTCGATAAGTCCGGTAAGAAAACCCATAAAGCTTAAAAGATAATGATTCATCCCTGGAATCATACAAGAAGAGTCGCTACATTGAAAATTTCCATTTTTCAATTAGCATAAGAGAATGAACAACTTAATAAATAAATTCATTGAAGACGCACAAACCTCTGTACTTGGAAAAAAACACGAACTAAAACTCGCTCTCTGCTGTTTTTTATCAGAAGGACACTTGTTGATTGAAGATGTTCCCGGAGTTGGTAAAACAACTTTCGCTAAAACAATGGCACGACTTCTCGATCTGAGTTTCTCCAGAATCCAATTCACAAACGACTTGATGCCTTCAGATTTACTTGGCGTTCAGATTTACGATCAAAAGGAGTCTAAGTTCACTCTTATTCAGGGACCCATCTTTCACCAATTCATTTTAGCTGATGAATTAAACAGAGGAACTCCAAAAACACAGAGTGCTCTTTTAGAAGCGATGGAAGAAAAGCAAGTTACTCTCGATGGAAAAACGCTGCCACTCAAGGAGCCTTTCTTTGTCGTCGCCACTCAAAACCCTCGCTCTCAAGTAGGCACTCATCATTTGCCAGAATCTCAGCTTGATCGCTTCATGATGAAAATTAAACTGGGTTATCCTGATATAACATTTGAAAAAAAACTAATTTCTGAAAACACCCACCAGACTAATCTAAATTCTTTGAAGCCTGTCTTGAACCCGGAAAGCATCGTGGAGATCAGAAAGCTCACAGACAAAGTTGCTTTCTCCGACAAGCTTCTTGATTACGTTCTCTTGCTTCTCGAGAACTCCCGCAACAACAGCAACTTTCAAGGACTAAGTCCAAGGGCCGGAAGGGATATCGTCAAGGCTGCTAAAACCTGGGCCTTCATCGAAGGGAGAGACTACACTTTACCTGATGATGTGCAGGCAATTCTTCCATTTGTTGCCTCCCACAGGCTGGCTCCATTTCAAAATCACTCTTTCGAAGAGGATCTTGAACTGACAAGGTCATTGATCAAACAAACTCATGTTGATTAAAGTTCAATCTACTTTTGATGACAAAGTTTATCGCCTTGGCAAACAGGGACAACTTTACATCGTTCCAACATTGGATGGATTAAAACTTCTTTGTCTGAATCTCATTCTACTTATCATCGGTCTTGTCTACGCAAATAACTATGTTCTGCTTTTCAACTTTATTTTATTTTGTCTGTTTATCGGCTCGATGTACTACACGCATTTTAACCTGCGCAGTCTTTCTCTTGCCTCTGTAAAGATGAATCCAGTTCACGCCGGTGGGTTAACTCATTTATCCTTAATCTTTAAAAGTCACTCCTCGCTGGGACATCATTTCATAGGAATAAAAGTTAAACATCCCAAACTGAAACAAACAGAGCCCGCTTTTTCTTTTTCTCTCAAAGAAAATCAATCCACGGGAAAAATCGAACTTCCCTTAGAAGGATCCATCCGGGGTGTTTCAACATTAAAACGCATAACGCTTGAAACTTATTTTCCTTTTCATCTCTTCAGGGCCTTTACGTATTTCGACATGAATCTTTCAGTGATAGTATATCCAGAGAAAAAACTGATTGATGCTTATAAAACTATTGAAGTCGCGGACGAAAAGACGGGCAACGAAGATGATTTCTTTTTAAAAAGTTTTTATCCTGGCGATTCACTGAGAAGAATTCACTGGAAAAAATTTGCTCAGACGGGGAAACTTTTCACAAAACAACTTTACACAACTGAAGAGCTCCCTGTTCTGCTTGGGTTTTCCGCTGAAGACTTAACCCCAACCCAAAAAGAAAATGAGCTTTGCTCCATTTGCTTTGCCCTTCATGAACTTCACTCGGCAGGGCTTCATTACGGCCTGGCCCTTGATAAAATCTCTGTTGAACCAGGGCACTCGCACCAACACTTAAAAAATTGCCTGAGAGCACTTGCTGAATATGAAACTTGATGTAAAAAATCTTTCTTACATTCTGGTTGCACTCAATTCGCTGATCCTTTTGGGCGAAGTTCCGCTTTCCATTCTTTTGATTACCTGGGTGGCAGCAATTCTTTCTCTATTAATAAAACCTTCCTCGATAAGAACAACTTTTAAAATCGTGATTCTTTTTGGTTCGTTGTTCTTTCTTAAATATCATTTTAAAACATACCTTGTTCCTGAAGCTGGAGTTTCTTTTGTTCTCATCCTGGCATCGCTGAAGCTGTGGGAACTTGAAAAAGAAAGTGATCACTTCAACATGTTTCTAATTCTGGCACTGCTGGAATCATGCCTGTTTTTACTGAAGCCCTCTTTTCTGATTTTCTTTCTGGGAATGTTTAAGATCGTAATTTTTTTCTATTTCATTTTAAAAATCAGAAACTATGATCTTTCACTACTAAATGCCAAGCGTCTTCTGATTCTGATTACTCCATCGATATTATTTTCATTAATGCTCTTTTATACTTTTCCCCGTTTTACTTCTGGATTTATAAATACCACTAATCCACAACTTTTATTTTCCGGTGTGGATTCTCAACTGAATTTTAAAAAACTTGGTCCGCTTAACCTTTCATCAAAAGTTGTTTTCAGGGTCATTGGATTAAACGCAAAGTCTTATCCCATACCTCTGCTTTACTGGAGAGAAAACATCTTGTGGGATTATTACAAAGAAGAATGGAAAACCGGCTATCTCAATCTCCGTTCAGATCAAATCGATGTCCCGACTCCAGTCTCGAGTTATCGTGTTCAACTTGAAAAAGACTACAATGAATTTCTCCCTGTATTGGATGGTGTTTCAAACATAAGCAAAAGCAGTTTGGAGTTCAACTTTTTTTCTGAAGGAAGTTTTCGCTTAAGAAACATCACAAAGAGCACAGTGAATTATGAGGTCAATTCTAATTATCGTGAGAACTGGAAAACGACTTCACCCATTATGATGAGAAAAGGTCAGCGCTTAAAATCAGAGAAGCGCGACCAGATCGAGGAGCTCATTTTAAATGGCAAAGCCTTAAAAAGCGATGAAGAGAAATTTAATGCTGCGGTTGAATTTTTTAAAGACAGAGACTACGAATATACTCTTAACCCTCCAGTTTATAATTCACTTGAAGATTTCATCCTCTACGGAAAAGGAGGCTACTGCAGTCACTTTGCTGCTGCTTTTGCCTACATTGCCAGAGTGGCCGGATTGCCGGCGAGAATTGTCTCTGGATATCAGGGTGGTGAATACAATCCCTTTGATTCATCAATTCTCATCCGCGAGCTGGATGCGCACTCTTGGGTAGAAGTTTATTTTAGCGATAAAGGATGGGTGAGATTTGATCCTACCGCAACAATTGCTCCCGGAAGAATCCAGATGGGAGCCAATGCATTCAATGAAAAACTTGATCCCTATTTAAATCTTTACTATTACAAATTACCCAAATCTCTTTTGAAATTTAAAATCGTCGATCAAACATCTTTGTGGCTCGATTCACTCAACACAAGCTTCAGTTACAATATTTTAAATTTCGACAAAGAACGACAACAGCAACTCCTGAATAATTTTTTACCGAAACATTTTTCACTTGGATTAGTCTTTGCTCTTTGTCTTGCCCTATCGCTGCCCGTGTTGTGGTTTCTCTTCTTTCTTGCGAGCAGGACAAAACATAATCAGAACGAGATTCGTTATAAACGCTTTATAAAAAAGATGAAGCGATTTGGTTTTAATAAGGAAAAAGACGAAACTGCTTCGGTCTTTGCCAGAAGATGTTCATCTGCTCTGCCCGAACATCTTGAATATATTCAAAAAGAAACTGATACCTACATAAACGCCTTTTATAGATCTTAAAAATGTTTTGTTGCGAGAATGACTTAAAATAGGTAGGTTGACCCCATGACATTTGAACAATTGAACCTCGCGGACCCGATCAAGCAGGCCCTTGCTGAAACCGGATATATCAACCCAACTCCCATTCAGGCACAAGCGATTCCAGCATTGCTCGAAAGCAAAGATCTCCTGGGATGTGCACAGACAGGAACTGGAAAAACGGCTGCTTTTGCATTGCCGATTTTACATAATCTCTACACGTTCAGAACTAAGGCCAAGCCGAAACATACTCGCGCTTTAATTCTTACTCCGACTCGCGAACTAGCGATTCAGGTTCATGAGAGTTTTTGTACTTACGGGAAAAATCTGAAAATGCGATACGCTGTTATTTATGGCGGAGTCGGACAATCTCCTCAGGTTAAAGCTATGAGCTTTGGAGTCGACGTTCTCGTTGCAACTCCGGGGCGCTTGCTGGATTTAATTACTCAAGGCTTTGTTAAACTGGATGAGCTTGAAGTTTTCGTTCTTGATGAAGCAGACAGAATGCTCGACATGGGATTCATTCACGACATCAAAAAAGTTTTGAAGATGCTTCCACCTAAAAGACACAATCTCTTTTTCTCAGCAACAATGCCGCCTGAAATTGAGAAACTTGCGAACTCCATTTTACACAACCCTGTTAAAGTCGAAGTCACTCCTGTTGCTTCAACCGCAGAACTGATTGATCAATCGGTGATGTTTGTAGACAGAGAAAACAAAAGACCACTTCTTAAGCATATTCTCGATGATAAAAATCTCAAACGTGTGATTGTTTTTTCAAGAACAAAACATGGTGCCAACAAGATCGTAGACTATCTTGAAAAAAACCGAATCCTCGCTGTTGCTATTCATGGGAATAAATCTCAATCTGCGAGACAAAATGCACTTGAACATTTTCGCACTGGAAAGGTGAGAGTGTTAATTGCAACTGATATCGCTGCACGCGGGATCGATATTGATGATATTTCTCACGTAATTAACTTTGATCTTCCCAATGTAAGCGAAGATTACGTTCATCGTATTGGAAGAACGGCGAGAGCTGGTGCGAGTGGTGTTGCTATTTCGTTCTGTGATGCTGAGGAAAAAGCATTTCTCAAAGACATTGAGAAGCTTATAAAAAAAGAGATCACTCTTATCGAAGATCATCCTTATCACTCAGAGGTTGTTACCAATAGTAAATTGCTATCAAAAGGTAAGGCAAAAACTCTCATTGATGGCCGAAATAAGCAGCCTAACAGGCGAGAACATCACAGAAAGCCAAATAAAAGCAAAAAGAGCTAGATTTAATTTTGTATTTTTGAATTATAATGTTAGGGTGCACTTGAAAATGTTAGTCGCCTTTAGATTAGTGGTAAGTTGTTATGTTCAGCCCTCCTCTTTAGCGGCCCCAGCCTTAAGGAGGTATTTATGGGTAGAAAACTTTATGTCGGAAATCTTCCGTACTCTGCAAACGATTCAATTCTAAGAGCAAAATTCGAAGAAGTTGGAACTGTTGATTCTTCAAAAGTAATCACTGACCGTGAAACTGGCAGAAGCAAAGGTTTCGGATTTATCGAAATGTCATCTGACGAAGAAGCTGAAGAAGCAATCAGCAAATTCCATGGTCAAGACTTCGACGGTCGCGCAATGACTGTATCTGAAGCTAAGCCAATGGTACCAAACGATAACCGTGGTGGTTCTCGTGGTGGATTCGGTGGCGGCGGAAACAGAAACCGTTACTAATCTTCTTAAAAAAAGAAAATTAAAAGGGGTCATCTTCGGATGGCCCTTTTTTTTGTCCTTATTTCAATTTCGTCACAACTAATTCAACTCTATTATTCGCGGCTCTTCCATGCACCAAAGAATTATTGGCCACTGGATTTGCGGAACCATATCCTACAACTTCAATTCTTCCTGGATAAATACCTCGTTCAACAATCTGTTCTTTCACTTGTTGAGCACGGGATGCGGACAAACGACGATTTCTCTCTTCTGGCCCAATATTGTCTGTGAAACCCTCAATCCTAATTTGCACGGTTGGATTTTTCTTCATTGCATTGGCAATTCTATCCAGCTCCTGTTCTGAACCTCGTGCTAATCCAACTTCACCACTCACAAAACGGAGTCGTTCAAACTTAAAATGTTTCGGTAAATCTTGTTCTGTGCCTTCAACCATAAACCGTTCAACATCTCGAACTGGAGGAAATTTCATCAAATTCGCAATCACTTTACCATCAGAGGTAGTTGCCACCATGGGCGTGGGAATTTGATTGGCTGCCAACCACCAGAAATAAACACCAAGGAGAACAAGCGCTGTTAAGAAAACTCCTCTCCAGGGAATATCCTGCTTAGGCAATTTGAAAGATTTAATTTTGTCGTGAGCATTTGTAGTCGCTGTGGTTACATGAGAAGTAAAGCCAGACATCGCAATTTTCTGATCACTCAAAAAATGCATGATTCCCATTGAACTCGTTTTTTCATATTTTACTTTCGAGCCCAACACTCCCATAAACACAGGCGCTGCCATATCCAACATTTTAGTAATGCCATTAACGCCAACACCTGTTGCGCTTTCAAGCTTCGAAACAATCGTGTTTAAATTATTTCCAAAAATTTTATTAACGACTTCATGGCCAGCTGGAATCAACTGCTCATCGGGCCTGCTGACGTTTTCAAAATTATTTGTATTAATGATATCTACAAGCTTCGCTGCTCCTTCGGGTGTTGTGCCTATATCAACAATTCCATTCATAAGAGTTGGAATAACAGACTGAAGTGCTGTTCTTGTTTTCTCACTTGTCTGTCCAATGGCATCGCTGATTTTTTGGACTGTGTCTGGTGAAAAAAATGTCTGAGAAATACTTAACAAATTATCATTTACCACCATAAGTCCTCCTTTTGTGAAGCCCTCTGATGAATTGAGAATCTCTCAAGTAATAAAACTGCAAGACCAAAACCAAATTAACCAAACTAAAAAGACAGTGCATGAAACACCAGCGCAACCGGTACTTGGCCGATAAAACGCGAAAGCGTTTTAACCCCGCAAGCGAAGCAAAAAAAAAAGAAAAACTATCTCATTAGAGTTCGGCCATGAAAACGACGGCCTAAAAAACTGTTTCATGCTTGGGCATGAAAATGGCGCAAACGGCTTCGTTCAGACCACTGCGCTAGTTAAGCTGTAAATATAGCTTGGCCAACCACCATCATACAAGATTAATCAACTTTTAAGTCTTCGCTCTACTAGCTGTTTACAGCCAAGCCACTGCTTGCGCACCGCCTCTTTCGTGTTAGCGTCCGAGTAACAGGAGATGAGCATGAAGACTAATTTTCAAATTCTAAAAGAGTTGATTGTGAATTCTGGGTGTGACGATTTTTTAGTAGATAATGATTCAAACATATCTGTAATAAGTGCTGAACTTATAATGTCCATTAAGGCCAATTTAAACTTGGCCCAAATTAACGATATAAGCCGATTTTTAACGATGATTCTGTGTTATTCGGAGAATGACGAAATTGACGATGAAATGGTTAACTGGACGCAAGAGCAGTATGCTCAATACTTAAACGACATCGAGATGAGCAAGGATGATGATCAAAAATTTGTTGATGATTTTTTAATTAATTTTTAAAAACAAATCTCAGTCCATAAGATTTGTTTTAGACTTAATAGACTATTACTAATAACCAATTTCTTTATAAAATTTCATTAAATTCATTCTAACAAAAGCCTCTTGTGCGAGAGTTTCAAGTTTTGAGTATTCATCAAAACTTATAAGGATTTTCTTTTTAATTTTAAATTCAATTAAACAAAGAAATTTCTCGTTATCTCTTCTGTCTACAATAAGTTTGTCGATATATTTAAAATAAGTTGAAGGTGGAACATCCTCTAGGTCTTTCTCTCGAGCAAAATCGACTTCATTTTTAAACGTTGAAAGATTAGTTTCATTTTTATTTTTCATGAACACCTCGTTTGAAACAATTAAGCGTTGTTGCTTAACTTTATATAAAAATCTTAACTCGTAACCAGATTAAAAAAATAAGAACAAATCGACATATATTGGGATTTAATTTTTTATAAAATCTCAACATATGTCGATTTATGAAAATTATTGATTAGTAAAAATGTCACAGTGGAAAGATTTTGAGTTTTTTTCAATGAAAATATCTTTTGCTTTTCTTTCTAGAAGGAAAAACTGTTTCTGAGACAAAGTCATTAAACGCTTGATTCTTTGATCGATATCATTAATAAATTCCATCGTCCAATCGTCGCAATAGTCTGAATGATTTTTAATGTAATTAATGTAGTCTGATGGTTGTACAAGTGATGGTTTGTTTTCATTTGTCATAAAATTCTCCAATTAAAATTAAGAAGCCCAAGCCTCATTAAAAGAATTTTACCACTTCGTGAAATTTAAAAAATTGAAATAAAATAGCCGTAAAATTTTTCATATTAAGATTTTTTATTCTAATTAAATGAGGCATTTATTTTTTCATGGTTTGTTTTTGTAAACCTTTAATTCCATTGTTCTTCCTTGCATATATGGTCCATCAATATATTTATTTTAAAAAAGAGCTTATAATCAAATCTAATAAAAACATTATTAATAAAATCGACATCTACAATGAAACAACAAAATAAATATTTCTTCCTAGAGCAAAAAGATGTCAATTATCCAACTGGCAAAATTAAAATATTAACTACAGTCACTGACGTTTCTACCTTTATAACTCAATCTCATTATAGTGCTGGATTTTTTAATCCAACTTACAGATCTCATTATCATTGGGCAAAAACTAATATCTTAGTGTTAGATGTCGACGACCATCAAGAACTTAACATGCAGAAAATTCATCAAAAATTAGTAAAAACCTGTCATATCATTGCTCCTACAAAATCAAACCAAATTACAAAAGGGTCAAGGCCAGCATGTGAAAGATACCGTCTATTAATTTTTCTTGATGATTATATTGATGATTTAGATATTTATAAAAATCTCGTAATTTCGATGTCTGAAATATTAAAATTAAGAATTGACCTCAAGGCTATAGATGCAACTCATTTCTTTTATAGTTCAAAGTCTATTGCTTATTATTCAGATACTGACAGAACGTTTTCGGTTGCGAAACTTTTAAATCGTTATAATCAAAATCATCCCCTTAAACAAATTGATCAATCATCTGATAAGAAAAAAGAGTTTCACTATTTAAAAGCAGCAATTGATATTCCTAAAAGATTACAAGAAATTATTAATCAACAACCAACCAAACCAATGAGACAAAAGTGTGAAAACTTTATCCGAATATTAATGGCGCAACATAATCTTATTTCGATAGATCCATCTACTAAACTCAAAATTGGCCTTGGCCGAAACCCAATACCAAAAGCTTATTTTGCCGAAGCAATTGAAGTTGATGAAAAGACATTGCGTAAGTGGATGCAGCTGCTCATCGATTTAGGTCAATTAGAACTTGTGAATAATAACTATGGCAAAGGATGGAAGGCGCTCGATTATCGAGCTAAGGGCGTGCTTAAAACCGCTGTAATTGAATCATATCATCACTTTCAATCAAACAAGCGACACACTGAGAATTTGCCAACAGAAATACAAGACAATCATTGGGAAGATGAATTGATAAAAGCTGCTTGGCATTTTTGTAAAGATGAGACATCTGATCGATTTATTAAATGGGCCCAATCAATAAATGGTTATTTTGATAAACCTGATCGTAAGAACAAACCACAAAGAGCTTGGAACAGTATGAAGAAAAAAATCGCATTAAAAAATTCTTTATATGCAAGCGACTAAAACCATAGCGCTTCCCTGCATATACAATCCGTATAATAATCAATTTATAATTTTACTTAACCTTACAAGTAACAAGGCCTAAATTTGAACTTTTGTAATCACAAATACATTTATTCATATCCAAGTTCTTCTTATATTTAAGCTTATAGTTTTTATTATGTTCTGGGAGCATATCATTTATTCCAGCGATACCATGACCATATTTATACAATGCACTTTGATCGACAACACCTGATATTTTGGCGGCTTTCTTTTCTTGAGCAATTTTTGCTTCATAAGTCTTTTTTACCTGAATCAAACTACATAATCGCGTGTAATAAAATCCTTCACTGTTGTAATATTCATCATTTTTTTGCTTCTCAAGCTTTTCTGCTTCTTCTAGTTTTAACTTTTCTTGATTGGCCAATGCCGATTTTTTATCCACTTCTGCTTGATAGTGTTCTATTTGTTCGTTCGCTATTTTTTCATTCTCCATTGTCACAAAAGGAAAATCTAAGCCTATTAAATTTTTTAAATCCTTAAGCTTCTTGTTTAACTTACTTTTCGTATCACAATTTTCTTTTGACGTTTTAAGCTCTGATAAAATATTTTCTTGGGATGAGCTATCGCTATCATCTCGAACATTTGCTTCTTCGTCGTTTTTATCTTCATCCTTTTTGCAAACTGTATCACCATTGTCGTGCCCTGATGAATTACAAAAAAACTCAACTGGTTCTTTTAAAGAATAGAAACATTGCCTCGAGTATTCTACGATTTCTTGTAACTTTTCAGCTAATTCGGGCTCACTTACTTTCGTTTTCTTCGCAATAGAGCAATATTTATCAAGGTATTTTCCACCACTCGGTAATGATTGGATTATTTTTTCATATTCATAATTTTTTAAATGCTCACTGATGAATTCATCGCAACTTGGTAAATCTTCGGGGGACATATCTTTTTGATGAGCGCACGAACAGAGTAATAATAAGATTATTAAATTTTTTATTTTCATTATTTGTCCTTTAATGCTTATTCGGTATCAAAAAAAGATTATTTAAAATATTCAATTGATAGAATTACTTATTCAGCCTGCTAAGTAGTAAAAAACCTTAAGTTATTGGACTTGTGGCGCTTCCCTGCATATATAATCCGTATAATAATACTTAACCAATTAGGTAGACGCTATATTGCTCTTTAAATTCGTCAACTCAAGTTCACCAAATTCATTGCTCTATTTCGCTTAATTCAAGCACTATTACTCGTGGATATATCGATCATCTAACATAATTTTATAAAAGAAACAGATCTCTATTGACCAATCTCTTAGCGGTGCCACGATGTGGACAACATAGCGGGGGTACATATATGATCTTTTCAAAATCCAAAGAAAACTTAAATGAAAGCTTACAAAACAAACTCAAGGCTCAAGCTGAAAAATTAAATTTGAAACTAGAAGAGCTTATTGCCTTAGGAAAAGACAAATCATGTCCTAAATACGGAAAAGAAGAACTTCTCCATGCCAGAAAAGTAAAAGGCGGAAAAATTGTTGTATTCAATATTTCAGAAAAATTTAGAGGTGAAAAGATCAGTCTAGGCAGATCAAAAAAAGGGTCTGTTCCCGGTAATTAGAAGAAGACATCATTAGACTCATCGCTTGCCAGAAAATCAAAGTAACTTTCTGGTAAGCGATATGGCCTTATGTCGTATTGTTCAGTAGCTGCAATTAGGTTTAGTGTTAATAGCTTTTTTTCAAGCGAAGATAATTGATCAAAGGTTTTATAGACAATTTCAAGTGCAAATTCTATTTGATCTGTTTCCATAAGATTCGTTATTTGATTAATAAAATTAAAATTTTCTTGTGATTTTTTTAAATAGTTCATAAGCATCTCCACCGCTCATTATACAACTTTATAAGTATTAATTAAGTTATCAGCTGATTATTGACTCTGCTTTGTATGATGGTAGCACGTCAGCAAAAGGAGAACTTATGAGAATAGAAAAACGTATTTCAAAGGAAGGGATTACAAAATATTCATTCATTTATTATTGTCACAATAACCGAACAAATGTGCGACTTCGTGAATCTGAAATAATTGAGAGATATGGCAAGCTTCCAATTAATGAAGAGCAAGCCATCGATGCTAAACGTGTTTTAACAATGTCGATGGAAGTTAAAAGATTAGAATTCTCAAGACTTCAAGCATGGAAAAATAAATATTTAGATTACAGTGAATTATTAAATGAATTTAAAACCAAATGGATGCCTAAGCGAGCACCAAATAGTTTTAGAAATACTAATTTTTACCTTGAGAACTATGTTCTATTTTGGTTTTTGGGACAAAACAATTTAAACAACCCGTTATTGTGGCCAGATAACTATATTGATTTTAAAAATTGGTTAAACGATACTGCGACACTTACAACAGATAAAAACAAAAGCATTTCTAATGCCTCTAAAACTAATTGCATCAAAGCACTTAACAATTTCATTAAATTTTTGAAAGAAAAGAAGATTGTTAAATCAATTGAGCACTGCACTTCAATTGATAAAAATAGAAAATTTAAGAGAACAATTGATGACGTCGTATTGCCTAGCGAGTTTGAAGCGGTATATGGCGAGCTTAGAGCGATAGACCAAGAAATCGCTGATTATTATCGAGTTCTTTACTTCACAGGATTACGCTCAAATGAAGCGCTAGGATTATCACTAGATGATTTTATACCAGGTGAACCAGAAGGCTTGGTAGATAGCTTTGAACAATATGGATATGAATGTCATGGTTATCTAGTATTAGAGTCTCAGCCAAAAGAATATCCAGTAAGAAATGAGCAATCTGGGATTGTGGTTCGAAAACCATTAAAGTCTAAATACGATATTTCTCCAGAAAATTCGCGAACGATTCCAATCATTGATAAAATGACATTTAATTTTCTAGCAACATGTTTTAATCGTGAAGCTGAAAAATTTGATCGAAAACTTCACGGGCGTGACAAGAAGGATTATCTATTTTTTCCAAATGTCACAAAAATCAAAACAAGAAGGGCGTTGGCAGAAGCCTATAAAAAATTAAATTTAAAAGAAAAGTCTCCACATTGTTTAAGACATTCTCGTGCAACTTTACTTGCAGGGGAAACTAAAAACTTTTTATTAATTCAACATTGGCTTGGCCACACAAAGCAAGAGACAACCATGCAATATATCCATTTAGCAGGGATGCTGAACAAGAAGGCTAAAATGAACAGCTTGATTGATGGGAAACGAATTGAATTGATCAGTTAATTGTATTCAGTCAACTGAATATCGTGCTTCGTAGACTGAATTTCAATGGAAGATATTGAGTAAAGTCAGATGATTATATTAATGAGTAAAATCAAATTACAAGATATTTTAAAACTCGAACTAAAAGTTCGAAAAGTGACATTGAATGCTCTCGCAAAAGAATGTTCAATTCCACCATCCGTTTTGCATGGATGGCTTCATGGTACTTTGCCATCGGCTAAAAATTTACATCACATAAGAACACTAAGTGAACATTTAGAGATATCCATCGAGAAGTTATTATTTGGTAGTAAATCTAGCGAACAACAGAAGTTGATTCTATTTCAGAGTACTTTTACGGACGGAAAGGCTCAATATAAAGTGACTGTTGAAAAAATCAACTGAGGTAAATTATGAGATATTTATTTTTTATTAACATTATCCTTTTTTCAGCTACTGCCTTTGCTCAAACAAAATTAGATAATTTAAAACTTATTCAAAAAGAAGAATATTACGAACGGTTTGAAATTTTGAATTCTGATTTTTTCAGAGGAAAGTCGTTTGTTTATTATGAATATTTAAAAGAAGATGACAAAAGTATTTGCTACAATCTTAAAGTTGACAGTAAATTAAAATTTACACTTAAGCATAAAGACATGGAAATGAAAGGAGACCTTGTTTACCAGAAGGGCAAAATTACTTTAAACGGAACCGCTATATTTATTGGTGGAACCAAAAACAATACTCCAATCATTCTAAACATTGATCCAGAATACGACGTATTTACTGCTGGTGAAAAAAGTCCTTATTATTACAAAGGTGATCGCTCTCTAGGCGTTAATCTTAAATCTAAAGATAATAGTTCCCTAAATTTTTTAGTCTATAAGTGCGAAAAGGAATCTGCCTGTAAAAGAAATTGTCTTTAGCCATAACTTGTTAGAGGCTCTAAAGTGAAAAGAATATACTTTTCCGTATTATTCTCTATTCTGCTTATTGCTACTCAAGGCTTTGGTGCATCTTGGCTTTGTAAAGAATCTGCCTCACAAGCTGAAGATAATATTTTCTATGCTTGCGGCCACTATGAAGCTGATACATTAGATGTCGCAAGAGATATATCATTAGAAAATGCCAAAAAAGAATTTAAGAAATTCTGTGACGAATCTGAAAACTGCAAAAATCAAGCTACAACAATAACGCCATTAAGAACTGACTGCTCTGAAGTTAATAAAAAATTTATTTGCGATAGGGGATTGCAATATACAATTCTTCCTCAGAAAAAATCTTCAATGATGATTGATCGAAAGGAGATTGATACTTTAATTTCCGAAAAGGAAAAGGAGTTGACTGAACTTCGAGAAAGCATGAAAAAACTTAACCTGTTATCAGCCCTAAGTTCTGAAATTGAAGAAGTTAAAAAAATAGATCAAAATGAAGCTGCGCTAGCATATCTAAAAAACATTAAAGAAGATTATTCAACTCCAAAACTCAGAAAGGAATCAGTTAGCTTTTCTCTTTCGGCCATAAACCTTCCGATTAATAATCCAGATTCATCGCTTAAAAGCGTTTTAATGTTGGGTCTTGGCGCTGATGCTTCGACATTAATTATCTGGAATACATATTTAAAAATCGGCGCATCTCTACTCGTATCGGGCAAAGGTAAACCTGAAGCAAATAAACCCAATGAATATTATGGCCATTTTGGATATGATTTTAACTTAGGATTGGCTTTTAAAATTTCTAGATTTCATATCTCGCCAACATTTGGGATTACATCTATAAAATTTAAATCGACTCAACAGACTTCTCGTGGTGATGTTGAAAATACATATTCAAGTAAATCAAGCTATGTTGGCATTGGTCTTCGGTATGGTGATAAATTTTTCTTTGAGATTGAGCCTAGGAAATATTTCAAGAAAAATGTTGTTCTAATCGGAATTGGATATTCAGTTGAATTTTAATTATTTTTAACATTAAGATTAAGAGCATTTTTTATTTTTTCTAAATTTTTCTTTCTTGGTATCGAATGTCCTTTTTCCATTCTCGAAAGTGCCGTTTGTGTTATTCCAACAAGTACAGAAAGTTCATCCTGTGTTAATCCCGCTCTTTCACGATCTTCTTTCATTTTTTTTCCGAACGCTATTTTGTGATTTACTTCTTCAGGTGTGGCAATTTCCTCAAGCTCCTCTTTGACCCAATTTTGTGAGCCTATATTTAGCAAACTCTCTTCTGGCACCGCTCGATAGCGCTGGCCCAATTGGTCAATAATTAGAATTAGCTCATTAATTTTCATGTATTTAATTGTTACATAAGTACATAATTATTAAGAACAAACTACATAAATGGAAATTTTTTCCTTGTTTTATGTAGTTCAAGATAGGAATATATATTTAGAGAAATACATAATTTGACGGTATACTTTAATAGGAAGTATAAGCATGACCATGATTAAAGGAAAAACTACAGCCGACAAAGAAATTCTGCCAAAGATGGTTAATGTTGGTGACCCAGCTTTTATAAAAAATGGGACGTCTTGGGTAAGAAAAGACGGGACCAATGTAGAAGTTCAAACAAAAAGCCTAAAGCAGTTACTAGAGCTTTTCACGCCTCAAGAAAGAGAAGTAAAGGCTCACGCCTAGTTATTTAATCTTGACTAAAACCTTCTAACATTAGACGCTTGTTGCTATGAATATTTCATGGAGCGCTCTCGCATTATTACTGATTTTTATAACCCCCGCCTTTTTGCTGCTAAGCATTTTTCGCATCCAGTTTTTTCCCAAAATTAGAACAATCGGCCCTACTGAAACAACACTTTTTCTCGTATGCTCCGTTTTAAGTGTTCTTATAAACATTGATCTTCTCGCTGATATGGCCAATCATATCGTTAACACTTCATTTAATTATATTGAACTGCTTAATTGGGAACGCGTTTTACTAAGCAATCTATTTACTCCTTTTCCATTTGTATTTAAATTTTCGGCATTTTTAAATAATCATTTTAATTTTCATATTCCTGGTTACAATTTTTTTGTATTTGTTTTTGAACTCCATTTCAGAACGGCAATCATTGGAATACTTTTTACAATATTTATCGAACTAATATTTTATTCATTTGAATATTATGAGTATCTTCCTTATCGCTCGATTAAAGTTTTCGAAAAGAAAAAAGGATTGAGGTTCTTTTTTTATAAGAGCTTTAACTCTATTATTAATTTAATAACTCCCTATCGTTTTGACTCCGAACAATCTCGATATATTCAAGAAAAACGAAATCGCCAATGGATCGTTAACAAGATAAATGAACTTAGAACTTCTTTTTATCACCCTTGGACCATTATCACTTCGACAAATAAATTAAGAGAAATACTAATGGTTGATATTTTAACAAAAGAGGGCAGCCTTTATTCTGGAAAGCTTTCAACGTGGGTTCCGGATAAAAACGGAATTTCTGCAATTTCAGTAGAATATGTTTTAAAATACCATCCCAATTCTGATCTAGATAATGGTCAAAGGAAAAAATATCTAATAAAAAACCATGGTGATTTGGTTATACCTTCTTCTGAAATTTGCACTTATCATTTTTGGGAGATCAGACGACATTTTTCTTGCACTATTACTGTAAAAAATAAGTACGACCTAGAGGTTGTTAAATGGTATCTTTTGCTTTCGTTTGTACACGATGACTTTTTTAACAAAATTGTAATTCAATTTGACGTAAGTAATGCAAGTGAACTTCAAGATGTTACAAATAAATTAAATAACTGGATCAATGATAATAATATTAACATTCCAGAAGGACTTATCGATTTTCATGTTGATAAGACTATCATTGATCAAGCATCGAAAAAATCTCTCTAGCTCTATTCACTCAGACTATCAAAACTTGTTCTAATTTATTTTTTTCCAAGATATTTTTTTACATCAGCAACCATCACACCAACTTTTTTTACTGCTTGCTTTAATGTTTCTGCATCTACACCAAGAGCTTTAGTCCAATACGTTACTTCGTAAGGCTCATTGATGTTAATTTTTGTAGCATCTTGCGGACGTTTTTTAGTTAAATCATCTGACATAAGTTCTCCTAAAATATATTGTGATGATTTACTTTCGGTAGATATTTTTATTACATGACACAAGTTTCCTTAACATTTATCAACTTAACTTTGAATTAATGTTAATTTATTATAAATTTGTGCCATTTATTTTAGAAATCAGTTTTACGTCTCAATTTCATGATAAAATTTCCTTATCATTTTAAAAAACGGAGTTAAGCATTGAACGTAAGATTCGAAAATACTGTTGTAATGAAACAAGAACAAAATGGAACATTTTCTGTAATCGAAGAAGTTCATTTTCCAAACTCTGGAAACGTAAAAGAAATTCCTCGTTTTAATGGCACGCAATCTGAGGCCAATGATTATTTCAATAAATTGGTTGAGTATCGTCAAAACCAACTAAATAAATCGATGGAAAAAAATTAATACAAACAAAAGTAACACAAATTGCAGAAAACCTAATCAATCCCAAGCAAGATGAGATATCGTCTCTTGCTTAATTACGCCCATAAAGAAAAAATTGTCACCTCTTCTCATCTCTCTATGAGCATCTTCATTAACAAAATGTGGATATCCAGACTTATCAAACACTACAATTGACTGGCCACTGTCTCTCATTGCTTTAGTAACAGGAATAATTTGTGCTATAGAGGCTACAAGATAAATTCTGTGACTTATTTTTTCAACAACCATAAAAAGGTTATCTTTGTTTGTATTTTTACCATCTAATCTTTCAATCATATTTCCATTTAAAGTTTTGCGTACTATTTGATCTTTTAAAAATTCAAAACTGGTTGAAGATCTCATCACGCAATAATTTATCTTCTTTTTTTCTATAATTAATTCATCATTCAAAAGTACTTGCACAATTCTATCTATTTCAGACTGATAATTTGTTTTAGTATTTTCTAATTCCCCTGAAACTTTATTACTCTTAACAATTAGCTCATTGTATTCTTCTCTTGTTGGATAATCTTTCAATAAAATATTATTACTCCAATATGTGATTTGTTTTCTAAAATATTTAATTACGTGACTCATAAAAGGGTAGGCTAAGCACATTAAAAGAGCCGCTAGTGTTGATAACCACAAGCTAGAGAATGAATTTAATTTCGTTAGATTGGGATTTTGCTCAAAATATTTAAGAGCTGTTGTAATTATTTTTTCGGATTTATCAGGATCTTTTACAAATAACGTATAAAAAAACTTCCAGTTAAATAGAATTTCAAACGTTATGAAATACGATATAAAGACGTCACCAAATCTTTCTTGTATTCCATCGACAAAACTTTTCCAAATACTGCTTTCTTCCGATGAATTTTTCGGTGACATATTCCTACCCACTATTTTCAATCTATTAATCATGGCCAGATAATCTCTAATTGATCTTATACGTGTCAAGAAAACTCGCCACAAACAAACAGAACACGAAACGCACTATTTTTCGTTCGAAAAATTCAAAAAGATCCATAATGTCGGTGATTTATTCAGGTCTTAAAATGGCGCAACCGGCAGGAGTCGAACCTGCGACCACATGATTCGTAGTCATGTACTCTATCCAACTGAGCTACGGCTGCGTGTGCTTTATTTCGATTCTTTGGAATATAAGGCTTAGGGCCAAGTAAGTCAATATAACACCGTTAAAGAGGCGCATATTGTGTTCTATGCGAGTGTTCCGAGTCCTTCCCGTGATGTAAAACTATAATCTTAGAGAATTCGTAACTAACCAAAAGTGTCAAAGAGCTGTAATAAACCCAGGCCAGGAAGGCAATGAGCGAGCCTGCTGCTCCGTAGCTGGATTCGAAGCTTGCCTTGGCCAGGTAGAATGTGATCAGTGATTTACCGATAAGATAAAAGAAGGCACTGATAAATCCTGAAATCAGACAGGTTTTCCAGGTCTGCTTACTGCTGGGTATGAATCGATAAATGATTGTGAAGAGGGCCCCAAACATCGCAAAATTGATCGCAAAAGAAATGCTCTTCCACAGGATTCCTTCGCCACCTGAAACAAATGCAGACAGGGTTGTAGAAGCCACCAGAGAAACGATCGAAAGAAAGGCAAAGCCAAAAACGAGGCCAACTGAAAAAACCTTGTCTTTAATAAAGGCCTTGAAGCCAGAATTTCCTTTGGGCAATTTAAAGTCATTTACTTTATCGAGCGCAACTCGAAGTTGAGAAAAAATCGCAGAAGATGAAATCAGCAAAACAAGAAAGGCTACGATACCGGAAATTCCGGACATCGTCGGGTGAGCCTTGGCGTTTTTTATAATTTCATTCACGGCAAGGCCGGCCTTCTCACCAACATTAGCTTTAATTTGATTGGCAAGATCCGCCTGCATGTCTGTGCCAAGTAAAGAAGCAATAGAGAGAATTATTAAAACAAAAGGAGCAAGAGCAAGAGCCGTTGTATAAGCGATCGAAGCTGCTAATAAGAAAATTTCGTGCCTATCAATATCTTCAGTAAATTCTTTAAGATTTTCTTTTTGCTCATCCTTAATTAAATTCATCAATTCCTCTCAGCTAAGTTTATCGTTAACTTTTGCAAGCTGAGTGCCTTCGAACCGACAGATTGTTTTTTAAAATGTGTTGCGGAATCTTATCCGGCAGATTGAATCAAAGTAATAATTGCAAAGACATTCCGTTTTACAATAATTAACCAGACCATTTAGCACTTGCACTTTTTTTTGCGGATCTTTTTCAACGGCCTTTTCCAGGGGGAAAAAAGCTTCATTGCGTTCGACGAAACTATTAAACTGAGAAGCAATGACGGCCGGGGGGATATCTTTGAAATAAGAATTTATCAGAGGTTCTTTTGCTTCATAGAAAAGGCTCTCCAGTTGATAATTTAAAAAGAAGGGGCGTGAACTTTGTTCCCATTGAAGAAAGGCAGATCCGAGACAGATAAACCCGAAAAGCACGATGATACTTTTTTTTCCTTCTCTTAAAAAATAGACAACCGGAAGCGAGAGAATCGTGAGAATGAAAACAAGAAAACGGGGACCGTAGCACCATTCGCCAAAGGTATAAAAAAGAAGAAGAGGAATTAGCGCGAGACCAAAAGCAAATAAGATAAAAATCGCTTCAGATTTATGCTTCTGAAAGAAAGTCTTATAACCAAGGAAAGAAAAAAGAAGGGGAGGACAATAGAAAAAGATGCTCGCCCTTGCTGAAATTATGTAATCCATCAATCTGTCTGGAATGTGACTTAGTGAAAAAGGTTTTATTGAATTATCAAAGGGCGCATGCGAAGCCTTGCTCAAGAGAAGTGGTTCAGAAAACTGTGATCTGTTTACCAAAAAAATAATTCCAAGTGTGAATGTTCCTGAGATCGCCGAAAAAGCAATGAATTTGAAATTCTTCCTGTCGCTAAAAAGATAAAGTGCAGTTGGAAGATACAAAACAGCGTAGTAGATCTTCGCCATAATAAGAAATGACAGGGCGGCATTAAAAACGACGAGCCATTTTACTTTCAAGTTTGATTTGAACTCCAATAACGAATAAAAATAAATCAAAAAGAAAAGGATCTGCCAGATCTCATAACTCTGCGCTCTTAAATAATTAAACATGAAGGTTGAATACAAACTGATAAGAACAAAAAAGAAATTAGCTCTGCTGTTATCGCTAAACTTTTCAGCAATTAAAAATAGTAGAATTCCAACAGCGACAGACAAGAAAAGATTGCACACGTTGTGCGCGAGAACAGATTCGTTTGTCAAAACGATGGGTCCACTTACATCATGACTGACGAAGAATTCAGGGATAGCGAAAAGAATCGTATCGAAAAAACCCCATCGCGAATAATATCTTTGATCGTTTGAATTTTGAAAAACATACTGACCAGGAATGGCCAACATTCCTTTCAGGTTATCCATTTTTTCCGGAGCAATTCCAAATTGATGATTAGTTACCAGATTGATTGCAGAGAGTTTTATGGCAAATGAATCGCCTTTGTTAAATTCTCTGGGCATGAAGATGAAATTTATGATGAAAATAATCGCAGACAACAGGATGAGGTATGATTTTTTATTCATCCAATAAGTTTAATGTAAGATGATTAATTTTTGTGAAAGTTTATTAAAGATGGGAAGCCAAAAGATGGCGGAGACAGTGAGATTCGAACTCACGGTACCCCTTGCGGGGTACGACGCCTTAGCAAGGCGCTGGATTAGACCACTCTCCCATGTCTCCACAAAGCCAAGAACAAGTTCGAATTTCGAGGGGATCGCTAAGAAAAAAGTGGCGGAGGACACAGGATTCGAACCTGCGGAACCTTTCGGTTCAACGGTTTTCAAAACCGCCGCAATCGACCACTCTGCCAATCCTCCGAATTCTAGAAAGTCATCTTAAGTGTTTTAGTAAAAAAAGACAAGAGGGAAAATCTACTGAAGATTGCGAATTTGAGCTTCAATCTGATCTTTATCCGGAGCAACAGGTGAGAGTTTCAAATAATCTTCAAACTTCTCTCTCGCAAGCGCTCTTTGACCGGCCGCCTTGTAAGCATAACCCATCTGTTTGTGAATCTCGGGGTTGTTTTTATCCTCGCGAAGGGCACGATTGTAGAGCTCAATGGCCTCGCTGGCGTAGTTTTGGGCCAGGCGAATCCAGGCCATGGCCATTAAGGCATCAATGGATTTTGGATTCAAGCTGATGGCCTTCTCATATTTCAATACGGCTTCACGATAATCTTTTTCTGTTCGGGCAACTTCGCCAACTATAAAGTATGCCGAATCAAGACTTGGATTCAGCTCTAGCTCTTTATTGGCCATCTCTTTAGCTTTTTTCAGATCATTCGTTGCTAAATAAATTTTAGCCAGCATAAAGTGAACTTTCGGATAAGAGGCAAGCTTGGTTTTAATTTCTTCAAATTCCGCGATCGCATCCGGATAGCGTTTCTGCTCATAGAGGAATTCTCCGAGATCCAATCGGGCCTTTAAATTTCCCGGATTCAATCTCAGCAACTCTCTACTGTATGTGATGTAATCTTCTTTTTTATCTTCAAGCTTTGAAGCATAAATAAGAAATTCAAAAAATGTTTCATCTTTTTTAGTCATTTCCTGAATTTTCTTATAATAACTTTGGAATTCTTTGATCTGGCCCGACTTATAATAAAAGACGGCAATCTTAGAAAGAAGTTTTGGATCTTCTCCGATTTCAGAAATAGCATCTCTTAAATATCCAATCGCTGTATCTGTATTATCTTGTTCAAAAATAATTTCAGCATTGAGTGAAAGATAATCTGAGTTCTTCGGGTCCAGCAAAAGAGCTTTCGCCAGTCGCGTTTTTGCCTCTGGAAATTTTTTTAATCTCACAAAAATTTTAGCAAGCTGAAACATGTCGTAGTCGCTGAGTGGATCCCGGTTTAAAGCCTCGCTGTACCATCTGACGGCCAGACCAATATTATTATTGGCATTATAAAAGTCACCCATGAGAGAAGCGTATTCATTGCCATAAGCAAACTTGGTCTGTGAAAGTTCAACAAGAATTTTTTGTGCATCTTCAAACTTGTAAGCTTTCATGAAAGCCAGCACCAGATTCTTTTTCAGAACATTGTTGTTTGGATTTGTAGAAATTGCTTTTTGAAGAGTACTGATGGCTGAATCAAATAGCCCGCGTCTCAACTGCAATTGCGTCTGCAGAAGAATGGCCGGAACATATTCAGGCATCGAATCTACGGCTTCAATTGAATAAGTGAACGCAGCTTCTAAATTTCCATTCTTTGCTTCTTCTTTGGATTTTTTCAACAAATCAATAACTTTACTTTCTAAAATCTGAGATTGAAGAAGTTTGTCTCCGCTGACATCGAGACCAGAAAGCATTGAGCGTAGTTCATCGGATTCTTTTATTTCAAGAGATTTTTTAAAGTAAGTGGCGGCTTCTGTGTTCTTATTTTTCAAGGCACTGAGTAAGCCCATATGATAGTAAGCTTTCGCGGTAAATGTAGGCGCGCCTTCAGCGTTTAATTGAAGAATTTTCTTTAAAACTTCTTCATATTTTTTTACGTCCTGAGCCTTAAATAGAAAATCAGCTTCCTTCAACATTAGAAGAACGCTGCTTGGGTAATACTTCAAACCTTCCTGAATAATATTGTGAGCCTCGGCCGGCTGATCATCAATCTCGTTGAAACGGGCGAGGTAATAATAAACTTCGTATGGCTTTTTTGGAGTTTCTTTCAGCTTAGTATAAATTTTGCGTGCTTCTACCAGATCATTAGCATTAATAAGCAGATCAAGATAGTACGCAAGCAGTTTGCTCGAAACTGGAGACTTCGCGCGAAGATAGTTCTTCACGATGTTCACACCAGTCTGATACTTCCCGATTTTATCAAAGAAGAATGCTGTTCCTGTCGCTACATTGAGATCACTCAGCATTTTATTTTCTGAAAGCTGAATCAACTTATAAATAGTATTGGCCGCTTGTTTGGAATCTTTTGTCTCATCAAGCAACTCAGAGTAAGAAAGGATGAGCTCGCCAAGCGCTTCGTTTCCTGTGAATTGCTTCTGAAGAGAGAGAACAAACTGATTGGCAGCCAGAGACCGACTGACATAAGTTCCTTTGGCGTAAAGCTGTCTTCCCTGAAGCAAGGCCGTGTTTGCCCCAGCTTTGTCTTCATATTCTTGAGTCAGTGGAAATTTCACATCTACAAAAAGCGGGCCTGTCTTCTTTGGAGCCTCATCTGGTGTCAGGAGAACATAAAAGATTCCGAGAAAAGCGAGTGCTACGACAATCGACATTCCTTTCTTTTTTTTCTTCTTTGGCTTTTTCTCTACAGGTGCATCTGAAAATATATCCGGCTGAACTTCTTCTTCCTCTTCGGTTTCCTCTTCAGCTTCGGCTTCTCTAAGAAGTTGTTCCTGAAGTTCCTTTTGACGAATGCGTTCATTGTTTTCTTCAATCTTCGCTTTTTGATCGAGCTCTACTTCTGAAACACTTAACTGAGCATTAATCGATGGAAGAATGTTCGCAAGATTCACAAACTCAGTTTTCTCATTGATAAGCTCTTCTTGAGTCGGAACTTTCGGCTTTGCTTCTTCTTCTTTCTTTTTACTTTCTTCTATGCGCTTGTTGCGCATTTCCGTTGATTCTTTTAAAGGTCTTTGGGCCTTGGAAGGAATAACGACAGTCTTGTCGACTTCGGGTTCTTTCTTTTTAGCTCTGGCGACGACGCGTGTTTTTTCAGGTTCTTCTGGATTAGCGTCCTGATATTTCTTTTCCAATTCACCGTAATCAACATCGATGTTAACGTCGCGGCCAAATTTAAATTCCTTAAAGGTCTTCAGGCCTGAGTGAGTGGCTTCTTTTTGAATGATGGTCTTTTCTTTTTCAATCTGCTTTTCAACGTTAGTCAGAGTGAGATTTTGTTTTTGGATTTTAGTAACGAGACCGCTGAGATTGGGAAAAGACGACAGAGCTCTCCAATCACCAATTGGAAATTGCTGACAGAGCTCATCGCCGTTAATGTGGTTTTTTAAAAAGAGTTCGCCAATTTCTTCTGCTGTGAATGGTCCGATAACACGGTCATTCTGCAGACGAACCCTGTACTTTACACTCATTCATCCTTATCTAGCTTACTTCAACCCTAAAAAGAGTGACGGAGCAATTCCGAAAGTAAAGATAGACAATAAAATGATAGCATGAACTAACGTTTCGCTGAATCGAGTTTTTATTGTAGGCAACTTCATCTTCTCTTCGTTCTCAGTAAACAAGTCGCTTACGAAACGAATATAGTAAGCTAAGCCGATAACCGAGCTGATGAAAATAGAAGTTGTTTCAATATTAAACCCTTCTTTGAAGAAATTTGTGAACATCATGTACTTCATGGCAAAACCACTCGTCAGAGGGATCCCTCCAAGTGAAAGCACACATACCGAAAGCATGATCGCGAGACCTTTATTGCGGTAAAAACCCGACTTCAAGATGTCGCTGCTATCCTTATTTTGATGTAGCTGAGCGAATTGGTTCAGTATCAGGATAACTCCCGTTGCAGTCATTGAGTAAATAACAAGATAACTGATCAATTGTTTTTCAAGCAGCTCATCAGGATTCATACAAATCATCATCAGCATATAACCAGTATGAGCTACTGAAGAATAAGCGATAATTCTTTTGAATTGTCCCTGGACGATACCAATAATGTTTCCGTAAAAAGCAGACATTACGGCAATGACCTGAACAATTCTAATTAAAATATCTTTGAAATGTGGGTCACACTCAAGAAGCAGGACTTGCAGTAAAGTGATGAACTTAAACCCGATAATAATTTTGGAAATGAAGAAGTTAACAGCAAGGTTACCCAGCGTAACGTTTGAATAAACATCTGCAATCCAGGCATGGAACGGGAAAGCTCCAAGCTTAAAAC
>Ga0208888_100100_pt1 | contig 54531 bp, 43 predicted proteins | sample LakWasM115_HOW13_2_FD_183929 | JGI IMG/M metagenome (GOLD analysis project Ga0208888, IMG submission 183929) | Freshwater sediment methanotrophic microbial communities from Lake Washington under simulated oxygen tension - Sediment Metagenome... | ecosystem: Environmental > Aquatic > Freshwater >...
TCGTTGCGTTCGAATTACAAAAAGCAAGAGACCAACAAATAGTGTTCCTATGAAAAAATATAAAAGACTTCGATTTTGTTCGGCAAGTTTGTCTTTTTCTTGGATGATTTCACCGGTCTCAAAAGCGATTCGCGCGAATTTATCTTTTGCTTTTCTTTCTTCCTGTTGTATGCTATCACTTATTTTTATGTATTCCTTGGAATATAACGATGCATTTTTGTGCTCAACTAAAGATGATTGCTTTAATGAAGCTAATAAATCAGCAGATATTTGAGTTGTTTTCGCTAGGTCTAAAGCTTCTTTCGCAAATTGTTGTGAATGCAATGTGTCTTTTATTACTGCATAATACTCTGACAAATGAATCTTGTTGGTAATAATTCCCGAAGGAAAATCATTTTGTTCTCTTATCTTTAATGACACATAAAATAGATCTGGGAGATCCGAAAAATCTCTCAACTTAAATTTAGAATATGCTAGATTATCGGTAATCATTGCGTAAGTAAGCGGGCTATCTATTAGTAGGTCTTTTTCTTGTAGTGCAGATCTAAAATTATCTATTGCTTCTTTATGTTTGTTTTGGTACTGATAGACAATCCCTAAGTTATTCTTTGAATTTGCCTCGTAGTGAAACAATGCATTTAGCTTTCTTTCTTTTGCAATATTTAATGCCTTTGTATGGTATACTAGCGCATTGTCATAATCTTTTAATTCGTTTGATGAAATTCCGACCAAATTATAGGCATCATACTGACTCTGACTTAAATTGAAGTTTTTTAAGTAGCTTAGCCCTTGTATACAAGATAATTCGCAGCCTGAATAATCACTTTCATATAACTGTACAAAAGCCTTATCGATGTAATTCTTTCCTAAATCTATACTATCTTTTAGTTTTAGAAATAACTTTTCAGATTTTAGAAGATAATAGAATGCACTATCATTTTGAGATATGTTGATATTTTGATTTGCAATCAAATTATAACTTTTTGCAATATGAAGTGAGTCCTTAACTTCTATTGAATTCTTGAGCATCAACGCTATCGCTTTTCTCAACTCCCTATCTTGTTTTAAAGCATAAAAAGCTTTAGAAACTTCAAACAATTTCTCTCTTACTCCCAAGCTGTTTTTTTGATTACTTAAAATCGAAAGTGCTTTTTTATTAAAGTATATTCGCTGATTATCCGTATAACTTTTATTATTAGCTTTGTTTGAATATGTGGACAGACTATCCAAGATAAGGTTATCCGAATCTTTCAAGTTCTCTTTCTTTGAACATGCAAAAACAAAGAACATTGTTAAAAAGAGTATGTAGCTTTTATGTCTCAAGACTTAAAATTGAATTTTGCTAAAATAGTAAAAGATATCAAATAAAAAAGGCTTCCATCTCTGAAAGCCTTGAAATATTATTTAAATGTTTTTTTATCTATTGTCTTGGAGCACCTTGATTTCCAATTTGTCTTGGAGCACCTTGATTACCAATTTCAGAAATTTGTCTTGGAGCACCTTGATTTCCAATTTGTCTTGGAGCTCCTTGGTTTCCAATTTGTCTTGGAGCACCTTGGTTTCCGATTTCAATAACTTGCCTAGGAGCACCTTGATTTCCAATTGGAGAAGTAAATGACGTTAATACCATCATCAACGAAAATAATCCGAATGTTAAAATTGCTTTTTTCATAATTTGAGACTTTATATTGTTATGTGTTTGTTCGTGTTTATTGTGAGTTATCACTACTTCACGATGTAAAACTACACAGCATGTCTCGCCACACCTAGTATTTATTGGTGTTTATGGTAGAATGGTATTGTTTGATAGTGGATGACTGTCAAATTTGGGTAGGTGATTTTGCTAAATCTCCAAATAATTGCCATTTGTAATCGAATTGATGATTGAGTCTACATTTTCTTTATAAGATTTTGAAAATGGAAGCTTGGTTGTAGTGTTCTTAATATAACAAACGGAATTACCAGTATGTATTCTTGAAACGTAATCTATATTAACAATGTAGCTGTTATGAATTCGAACAAATGGATTAGAAAGAACGTTTTCAAAATGTTTTAATGTTTTGAACGCAGTAATCATTTCTCCATTAAACAAGTGTATGTCAGTCGAATTATTATCTGCTTGCAAATAGCAAATATCCTTTGCTTCAATGAAGCGGTAATCACCGTAAGACTTAACGCAAATGATTAACGGCTTTTCTTCTTGCTCTTTGCTACTTGTTACTGGAAATGGACCCGTCATTTCTTTCAAATTCTCGGAAGAAGCATCTATGGCGCTCTGATCCTCTACAGATTCTTGTGGAGTTAATAGCTCGCTTTCGCCATTCTGAATAATTTCGTCATGAACTGAAATATTATCTACTGTAAGGGATTTCTCGGTTTGATGTATGCCTTTTTCACTTACAGGTGCCTCTGGACTTTCTTTTAAAAGTGGGAAAGCTTTTCCATAATTTGCTTTTTCAAGTTTCAAAAGTGATTTTCTAAGATCGTTACTTGCTATAGGTTTTATTAGAAAATCTAAAGGTTCATATTTTATAGCATCAAACGCCATTTCCTTATTGTTCGAAGTGATAATCAAATAGGGGACCGCTACCAGATAACGATGCAATTCATTGATTAGCAACAACGACAATTTGCTGTTCTTATCTGCAGGATCAATTTCTAAAAAAACTATTGATGGTCTATGCTCTAATATTAAATCCAATCCTTCATCATAAGTAGTAGCCGATGCTAAAAAAGTAAGGTTCTGAAAACGAGCGGCTACAGCCAATGTTTTCAGAATGCTTTCTGAATTGTCATCAATAATGATAAAAGAATGTTTCATTTGTTACTTACCTAAAAATAATTTTAGCCAAGCATCATGAAGGTTAGCGATTTTGAATAATCGTTAAATAACTTATGTTGTAGGTTTGGGAACCTTGACTTTGTTAATGCGAAAACACTTATTGCTTCCTTTTCACAAAAATCAAGTGCTAAATTAAAGGATTTAGAAAATTAACGCGCCTATTGTTGATAGATTCGGCAATATTGTTAACATTATTTTTTTAAAGACACAAAAAGCCGCTAAACTACATTGAGCATATACTGTTGTATTATAAAATTAAAATTTATATATTTAATTACATCAATTTATATATTTTTGTGTTTTAATCTTACTCACGTGATTAACGACGAATTCAAAAGCATTCCTGACATCATAAAAGCGTTTCCAAATGAAGAGTCATGCATTCTCCATTTGGAACAACTTCGCTGGAATGGTATAGTAGTAAGTCCTTTTGATCCATTATCAAAAGTTTATAGCTGCTCTAAGAATAGGTATCGTTGTAAGAACACAGGAAAATACTTTAATGCCAAAACCGGTACTCTTTTTCACAATAGTAAAATTGAGTTGCAAAAATGGTTTATTGCCATTTGGATACTTACACAGGAGCAACGGAAAATTTCTTCTATTGAAATGAGTCAAATTCTAAACAGTACTCAAAAGACCGCTTGGTTTATGATACGCCGCATTAGGAACTACTATTCTCTTACTGAATCTTCAAAAAAAGAAAACAAAGCCCAGTTTGTTGAAAAAATATCCAAATTAAATGCCAACTACGAATCATTGGATACTAATTTCAACAAAGACAAGCATCAACTATTAGAATGGCTTCAAATAATTACGAAATAAACAATGTTTACAAAAAACCTAAACATAGCAGCTGGCACGAAAGTGGGTTCCTTACGATTCGCTGATTTCCAATTCGAATGTGTTGTTCTTGAGAATAGTGATTGTGCTATTTCGCTATCAAGTATCCACAAGAACTTTGGTTTACTTGGAAATTCACCAATGTGGCTTCTAGCAGTTTTAGAAGACGTTCATTCAAGAATAAGTATTCCTACAGAACTTTTTGATGCCTACAGAAACCCTTTAACAGCAAAATATATTCTAAATGAAGATATCTTCACTCTTGAAATAGTTGCCTTACCTACTTTTGTAGAAACTTGCGAAATTTTATACACTGCAACGACAGGTAATCCGCTTTTTGACAACAATAAAACAATAAATCAGAGTGCAAAAAAAATACTCAACTTCATGAGATCTACTAATCTCTATCAGGAAATTGAAGAAATTACTGGATATTCTTTGGTAAAAGAAAATGCCTTCACCATTTTGTATGCCTATTATACAAAACACACTAATGACCGTGCATTTCTATGGATCAAAACTTTTCCAAAATTATTTTGGATCGCGATATTTGAAGTCCACGACCTAAATTGGGTAATTATAAGAGAAAATCCAAGTAAGATTGCTAGAATTCTTTATGACATTATATTTGCTCGCCTTTCAGATTCTGTAATTGATCGCGTTCGCTCTACAGCGCCAAAAAGGAGCTACAAAAGAAAAGGAAACCAACCACAACATAATGAACTTCCTGAAATTAATGCATACCTCATTAGTATTCTCACTTTATTGAAAGTTACTAATCACAACTGGCCGGTATTCTTGCAATTATTAAATCGTACTCATCCTATCAACCAGAATTATAGAACAAAACTTCCTTTACTTTCTAATACAGACGTCAATGAAAAAGTGGTTCTTTCAAGTTTTAATAAAATATTGCTAAAATAGTTTCAAAAAAAAACTCGCCTTTGAATGGGGCGAGTTTGTTGCTTTTAATACTTACTATTAAACACGTGCTTTCATCAACCAATGCTTCATATCCACTTCGTTTTCAATTGTTGCTTTCAAATCCCGGATATTAATTCGGTCTTGTTTCATTGAATCTCTATGTCTAATAGTTACGGTTTGATCTTCTAAAGTTTGATGATCCACAGTGATGCAAAATGGTGTCCCTAGTGCATCTTGTCTTCTATAACGTCTTCCAACGGCATCTTTTTCATCGTAGGTTACATTAAAATCCCATTTCAAATCTTCTATGATTTTTCTTGCTAATTCTGGTAACCCATCTTTTTTTACCAACGGCAATACGGCCGCTTTTGTTGGCGCTAAAACCGATGGTAATTGTAATACTGTTCTCGTTGATCCATCTTCCAACACTTCTTCTTTAAGAGAATTTGAAAAAACAGCTAGGAACATTCTATCCAATCCAACAGAAGTTTCCACCACATAGGGAGTGTAATTTGAATTTGTTTCAGTATCGAAATACTGCATTTTCTTTCCAGAAAACTGCTCGTGCGCTTTTAGATCAAAATCAGTTCTCGAATGTATTCCCTCCAATTCTTTAAATCCAAAGGGAAAATTAAACTCAATATCAGCGGCAGCATTAGCATAATGCGCCAGTTTTTCATGGTCGTGAAAACGGTAATTCTCTTTTCCTAATCCAAGGGATAAATGCCAATTCAAACGAGTTGTTTTCCAATACTCATACCATTTCATTTCTTCACCTGGCTTAACGAAAAATTGCATCTCCATTTGTTCAAACTCTCTCATGCGAAATATAAACTGTCTTGCAACAATTTCATTTCTAAATGCTTTACCCGTTTGAGCAATCCCAAATGGAATCTTCATACGTCCTGATTTTTGAACATTGAGGAAATTTACAAAAATTCCCTGAGCCGTTTCTGGACGAAGGTATAAATCCATGGCGTTTTCAGCTGAAGCACCTAATTTTGTTCCAAACATTAAATTGAATTGACGTACTTCTGTCCAATTTTTGGAACCCGTTTCTGGGTCGGCTATTTCTAATTCTTCAATAAGCGCTTTTACATCTTCCAGATTTTCGTCACCTAAAGATTTAGCCATTCTTTCAAGAATTTCCTTTTTCTTAGCTAAATATTCAACCACACGTGGGTTAGTTGTAATAAATTCCGTTCTGTTGAAAGCTTCTCCAAAACGAATCGCTGCTTTTTCAATTTCTTTTTCGGCTTTTTGATTTAGTTTCTCAGCGTAATCCTCAATCAAAACGTCGGCTCTATATCTTTTTTTCGAGTCTTTGTTGTCAATTAACGGATCGTTGAAAGCATCAACGTGACCGGAAGCTTTCCAAGTAGTTGGGTGCATTAATATCGCGGCATCTAATCCTACGATATTTTCGTGCATCTGAACCATCGATTTCCACCAATATTCACGGATATTCTTTTTTAATTCCACTCCGTTTTGCGCATAATCGTAAACTGCGCTTAAACCATCATAAATTTCGCTGGACGGAAATATAAATCCGTACTCTTTTGCATGCGAAACTACATTCTTAAATAAATCTTCTTGTTTTGCCATAGTGCTGCAAAAATATAAAAAGTGAAATTAAAAATTAACATAAAACACCATCGAATCCGAGAATTTTATATTTTTATGGTATAAAAGCCATTCAGATGTTCGAAAATATCATAAACCTCTTCTTCCCAAAGGTTTGCGTAGGTTGCAATTCCTTATTATTACCTAGCGAAAATGTAATTTGCACACACTGCCGACATCAAATTCCTATTACAAATCATCATTTGAATCCACAAAACGAAGCTTTCCAAAAGTTTTATGGAAAACTACCCGTAGAATTTGCTGTAACCTTGGTTTATTATCACAAAAAAGGAATTGTTCAGGAACTCATTCACAACTTAAAATATAAAGGACACGAAGAAGTTGGAACTGCCATTGGAGATTGGTTCATTGCTGACATAAAAACGATTCCTTCAATTCATACTATTGATGAAATTATTCCGGTTCCGCTACATCCTCGGAAAAAGAAAGAACGAGGTTATAATCAAGTGACAACATTCGGAAAATCACTGTCGGAAAATCTTAAAATACCAATGAATGAAGCGATCCTGCACAGAAAAATCTATTCCAAAACGCAAACAAAAAAAACGCTACTTGGGCGAATTGAAGTGAATGACCAATCTCTGTTTGATGTTACTTATTCCGAAAAAGATACCAACAAACATTTTCTACTCATCGATGATGTCTTGACGACGGGATCAACGTTGGAAGCCTGTGGTAAAGCACTTTTGAAAATTCCCGGAGCAAAAATTAGCATTATTTGCATGGCCATGTCGCATTCTTAAATTAATGTAAATAACTACTAATGCCTTATTCCTAGAATATTTTCGGCTGTAAACCTGAATTATTTTCATCATAAATTAGTACACAATCAAAACGTGATAAAAAGTAATTTTGAAGGCTATCTTTCAAAAAAATAATTTAATTAATCCCTAATTATTTTTAATACCAGTAAATATAATTGTTATTTTGTGGTGCGAAAAAAAACCCACTACCTTGAAAAAGCAAACGCTCCTTTTATTATTTCTCTCTATCCTAACGCTAATAGGTTGTGCCAAGCGAGGTTCCATTTCCGGTGGTTTGAAAGATACCATTGCACCTGTATTAAAAATTAGCTTTCCAAAAAATTACAGTACTGATTTTAAAGGAAAAACAATCAAATTAACCTTTGATGAGTATGTAAAGTTAAAAAATGTCGATAAGCAATTAATTATTTCGCCTCCACTAAATAAAAGACCCCAAATACTTCCTGCCACAGCTAGCAAATCCATTACCATAAATTTTTTAGATTCTTTACAAAACAATACCACTTACAGTCTGAATTTTGGACAAAGCATCGAAGACAATAATGAAGGAAACCCTTATCGTCAATTCAAATACGTCTTTTCAACTGGAAAATTTATTGATTCTTTATCCTTGAGCGGTACCATAAAAGATGCTCATTTGAAAAAAACAGATGCCTTTGTAAACGTGATGCTGTATGAAATTAGCGACAAGTATAACGACTCAATTGTTTACAAGGAAAATCCGAGATATATTACCAATACTTTAGACAGCGCTGTTACTTTTAAGTTGGAAAATTTAAAAGCCGGTAAATATCTATTGGTGGCATTAAAAGATCTTAATAACGACAACAAATTTAATCCGAAAACAGAGAAAATAGGCTTTCGCAAGCAATACATCACCATCCCTAACGATAGCCTCTTTGAGATAGCTTTATTCAAAGAAAAAGCCAAATTTAAAGCACTAAAACCTTCCCAAACTAGCGGAAATAACATTACAGTTGGCTATGAAGGAAACGCGAAAGACGCTCAATTCATTTTGAAGAAAGGTAGCGAAAACCTAAATGCGATTGTTACTCAAATTCCAAAGAAAGACTCATTACAACTTTGGTATAAGCCTATAAAAATGGAAAAAAATGCAGTCGACTCTTTACGGCTTTCTGTTTCAAAAGAAAAATACCACCAGGATTTTACCATTAAGATTAAGCCCCAAAAAGTGGATTCGCTGAAATTAACCGCAATTCAGACAAGCATACTGCCCTTAGGCGAACAATTTACTTTGAAACCTACTATACCGTTAACCAATATTGATATTTCTAAAATACAATTGCTTTCTAAAGATTCTACCTCTATTCCGTTTAAAACAGAATATGATGATTTACATCTCGCTTTGAAATTTGATTTTCAAAAAGAACCATTAGAAAAATACAAATTAAAACTTCTCCCCGGCGCCCTCGCGGACTACCTGGGTAATACTAATGGTGCTATCACCTTTAAATTTGAGACTAATAACAGTTCCGATTATGGAAATTTGCGTTTAAATTTAGAAAACGTTAAGCAATTTCCAATAATAATTGAATTAACGGATAAAAATGGTGATGTTCAATTGACTTCGTATTCTGAAAACAGCACTCAAATCGATTTTAACGCCATTAAACCGAACTTATACACCTTGAGAGTAATCTATGATGAAAACAAGAATAAAGAATGGGATCCGGGAAATTTTCTAGAGAAAAGACAATCCGAAGAAGTTATTTATTTTCCAAAGGAAATTGACGTACGAGCCAATTGGGATGTACAACAAACTTTTAATTTGAAAAAGTAAAGATATCTCTATCGTTTAGAAATCCAAATTGTCTTCTATATTCAAGTAAATTATCTTTGTCTAAGTCCGCGTAGAATATGCCCTCTGATTCTTGAGGTGTTACTAAATATCTTCCAAAAAAATCGATAGCTTGGGAATGCCCGATATACTCTAATTGGTTACTATCGGTACCGACACGGTTAACACCTATTGTATAACACATGTTTTCAACAGAACGTGCTTTGAGTAAAATATCCCAGGCATTAATTCGAGCTTTTGGCCAATTGGCGACATAAAGCAAAAGGTCATAATCTTCCGAATTCCGTGAGAAAACTGGGAATCTCAAATCGTAACAAATCAACGGACATATTCGAAATCCCTTATATTCCACGATTACTTTTTCTGTTCCTGGCGTGTAAATTCTATCTTCTCCTGCAAAGGTAAATAAATGTTTTTTATCGTAGTGGCTGATTTCACCAGAAGGCAGCACGAAAACGAGACGATTGTAATACCGGCCATCTTCTTTGACAATCAAGCTGCCCATTATTGCCACTTTTTTTGATTTTGAAATAGATTGTAACCAATGAATCGTTTCGCCTTGCATTGGCTCTGCCACTTCAACCGGATGCATAGTAAATCCTGTGGTAAACATTTCAGGAAGTACTATCAAATCGACGTTTTCAGTAATTGCATTGATCTTTTCATCGAATACTCTTCGATTAGCGGCTGGGTTTTCCCATATCAAATTAGATTGAATGATGGCAACTTTCATTGTATAAAAATACAAAATCCCAACCTAAAAAAGATTGGGATTGTTAGAATAGTAATTATTTCGATATTATTTCAAACTAGCTTTCAAATATTCCCGATTCATTCGAGCAATATTTTCTAAGGAAATTCCTTTTGGACATTCAATTTCACATGCGCCAGTATTGGTGCAATTTCCGAAACCTTCTTCATCCATTTGACGCACCATGTTGAGAACACGTGTCGCTGCTTCTACTTTTCCTTGAGGCAATAACGCATACTGCGACACTTTTGCTCCAACAAATAGCATTGCTGAACCGTTTTTACAAGTAGCCACACAAGCACCACATCCAATACAAGCCGCAGCCATAAAGGCTTTATCTGCGTCGTCTTTTGGAACTGGAGTTGCATTGGCATCTATAGTTCTTCCTGAAGTGTTTACAGAAACAAACCCACCCGCTTGTTGAATTCTATCGAAAGCACTTCTGTCGACAACTAAATCCTTCACAACCGGAAACGCTTTGCTTCTCCAGGGTTCGATGAAAATCGTATCGCCATCATTGAACTTTCTCATGTGCAATTGGCAGGTTGTTGTTCCGGTATCGGGACCATGTGCTCTTCCGTTAATATAAAGAGAACACATCCCGCAAATTCCTTCACGACAATCATGATCGAATGCTACAGGTTCTTTCTTATCATTAATTAATTGCTCGTTTAACTGATCTAGCATTTCTAGAAACGAACTTGCAGTAGAAACATTATCTAATTTATAAGTTTCCATGCTTCCTTTAGCTTTAGCGTTTTTTTGACGCCAAATTTTCAGGTTTATATTGATGTTTTTTGCTGAAGACATAGGTATATTATTTGTAATTTCTAGCTGCAATTTTAATAAACTCGTATTTCAATTCTTCTTTGTTTAATACTTCTTGACTAATATCATTCCCTTTGTATTCCCAAGCGCCAACAAAAGAAAAATTTTCATCATCTCGCAATGTTTCTCCTTCTGCATCTTGGTATTCTTCACGGAAGTGGCCTCCACAAGATTCATTTCTTTGTAAAGCATCCATAGCCATCAACTGTCCTAAATCAATAAAATCAGCTACTCGCAAGGCTTTTTCTAACTCTGGATTCAACTCATCTGAACTGCCTGGAACATAAACTTCTTTGTAAAATTCCTCTTTCAGTGCAGCAATTTCGGCAATTGCTTGTTTTAAACCTGACTCATTTCTTGCCATACCCACTTTATTCCACATGATTAAACCAAGACGTTTGTGGAAATGATCTACCGATTTCGATCCTTTGTTATTCAAGAATTTGTTGATGGTCTCTCTGACGTTGTTTTCTGCTTCGTCAAATTCAGCAGAAGTTGTTGAGATTTTACCCGTTCTAATTTCATCGGCTAAATAATTCGAAACTGTGTAGGGCAAAACAAAATAACCATCGGCTAATCCTTGCATTAAGGCAGAAGCGCCCAATCGATTGGCTCCGTGATCTGAGAAATTTGCTTCTCCAGCCACGAAACAGCCCGGAATAGTAGATTGTAAGTTATAATCCACCCAAACACCGCCCATGGTATAATGCACGGCAGGATATATTTTCATTGGTGTTTCGTATGGATTCTCGTCGGTGATTTTTTGGTACATTTCAAACAAGTTACCATACTTTTCTTCCAACCACTTCTTTCCTAATGCCGTGATTTCTTCTTCCGAAGCATTGTGATTTCCTTTGGCGTAAGCAGTTTGTTTTCCTTTATTATAAATTTCTGTAGAGAAATCTAAATAAACTCCTTCATTGGTATCATTTGCTTCTACTCCGAATCCTTCATCACAACGTTCTTTAGCTGCTCTTGACGCCACATCTCTTGGTACTAAATTCCCAAAAGCGGGATACCTTCTTTCTAAGAAATAATCTCTTTCTTCTTCTTTAAGTTCCGTTGGTTTTAATTTTCCAGCTCGAATAGCTTCCGCGTCTTCTTTTTTCTTCGGAACCCAAATACGTCCAGAGTTTCTTAGAGACTCTGACATTAAGGTTAATTTTGATTGATTTACACCATGTACTGGAATACAAGTTGGGTGAATTTGAACAAAACAAGGATTCGCAAATAACGCTCCTCTTTTATGGACTTTCCAGCCTGCCGTTACGTTACTTCCCATGGCGTTTGTAGAAAGGAAATATACATTCCCATATCCTCCAGAAGCAATAATTACAGCATGCGCAGCATGTCTTTCCAATTCGCCTGTAACCAAATTACGCGCTATAATTCCTCGCGCTTTACCATCTACTTTTACCAAATCTAACATTTCGTGACGGTTGAACATTTCAACACGCCCTTGACCGATTTGTCTGGACAAAGCCGAGTATGCGCCTAACAACAATTGTTGTCCTGTTTGTCCTGCAGCATAAAAAGTTCGTTGCACTTGTGTTCCTCCAAACGAACGGTTGTCCAGCAATCCGCCATAATCTCTTGCAAAGGGAACTCCTTGCGCTACACATTGATCGATAATATTGGAAGACACTTCCGCTAAACGATGCACATTCGCTTCACGAGCTCTGTAATCGCCTCCTTTAATTGTATCATAAAACAATCGGAACGTACTATCGCCATCATTTTGATAATTTTTAGCGGCATTTATTCCGCCTTGAGCTGCAATAGAGTGCGCACGTCTTGGCGAATCTTGATAACAAAATGCTTTAACATTGTACCCCATTTCTCCTAAAGAAGCAGCTGCAGAGGCACCTGCCAATCCGGTTCCTACAACAATAACATCTATTTTGGGTCTGTTATTTGGTGCTACTAATTTTAAATGATCTTTGTAATCGGTCCATTTGTCCGAAATTGGACCTTCTGGTATTTTAGAATCTAACTTCATAATGTATTTCTGATGTTGATTATTTTAAGAAAAAATGAATGAAAAGTGGGATGATAGCAAAAACTAGTGGGACTACTATTGCAAAAGCTTTCCCAAAAAAGGTAATGGTTGGGGTATATTTCGGGTGATTCAATCCTATGGATTGAAAAGCACTTTTAAATCCGTGTAATAAATGGAAGGACAACACCAACATTGACAACACATATAGCAAAGTAAAAATCAATCCGTATTTTGGATCTTTAAAAAAGGCTACGGTAATTTTATACAAATCTTTGTATCCTTCTTTGATTTTCACATTGGCACCAGCATCATAAAAATTAGTTCGATCTTTAATCAGGATCATTTTTTGATCTACTTGTGCTTTCGGTAAATAACCGCCATCAGTTGTTAAATAGAACTCTTGCGCTTGTCCTTGAGCTTGAATTGTTATGGTTTGCAATGGCATATTCTCATCAAAATGCATTTTTGCCCAAAAATTTACCATATGTGTTACGATAAAAACAAGAATCACCGTTCCTAAGACCGCCATGTTTCTTGAAGCCCAAGCACTGTTTTTCGAAGGATCGTTTTTAGCATATTGAATCGGTCTTGCTGCTTTGTTTTGAAAAGCCAACATAATTCCGTCAACCGCATGAAACACAATTGAAATGTACGTCAGGTAGGAAAGTATTTTTACAGCTGGATTGGAGGTCATAAACAACGCATACTGGTTGAAATGTAATGCGTCGCTAAAAATTAATTGGAGATTTCCTGCTAAGTGACCTGTTAAGAACAAGCATAAAAATAAACCTGTTAGAGCCATCCAATATTTCTTTGCTATTGATGACTTTAATATTGCAGATTTTGCCATAAGATTTGAATAATTTGTTTTAAAAATCAAACAAAAATAAGGCTATTTGATATTAACTACAACCTTTTCGGTCTAATTTATAATCATTTTAAAATGTTTAATTCGAAAGCTAAAGAAGTGTCCTAGTAAACAAAGCAGAACAGCTTATTTTCATCATTTTAGTTAGACCAAAAGAAGTACATTATTGGTATTGAAAGGACGGAATTAAACCTCGTAAACCCATATCTACGACATTTTCACCAATCGCTGGCTCGTATTTGCCGTCCTGAGTTATTTCGTGCCATTCGAAACTATTGTTAATAGAAAGTGAAAGTGTGACAACTACATTCTTTTTTTCATTCCCAGTTACCAGCAACTTGTTCAAGAACTTTCCAGTTACCACACAAGATCCTGCCGGAATTGGGGACGTGGCTGCGATCGGATTCGGAACAGTCGTCGCGCCTGGTGGTGCCTGTCCTTGAGTAGAATAACCAGCATCATTCAAGGCAAACCCCCAATATCCTTGAAGTTTATTGGCATCTATTTGAAAAAAACTATTGCCGATATTGTAGCTCTTGATATAGGTATTAAAGCCCACAAAACTAGCTAAAGTCCCAACGTAATCGATTCCCGAATTTCGTACTGAAATATCATAATTTTGATACGACAAGGAAACTCGAACCCACTCATAACTTCCTGAACGGATTAAACGCAAGGGAATGGCTAAAAAAGTCTCGTCTTCTGCTACTATTTTAGACTTGCTAAAGTCGATAGCTTTGCTTCCTCCTTCAACTGTTTCCGGCGCATGGTATAGAATTTCTCCTGCACCTAATTGTGTATTGGCAGTAGGCGCCAACTCTAAGTAGTGTGAGGAAATGAAATGAAAATCTGGAGACAAAGCTGCATTGCCATTTGGTACTAACGTTGGCTGTCCAAAATTGTTAAGACGCGCTTGATTTTTATCGAATTTAAATTTGACTATTAACAGTGGTTCTGATTTGATATCTTCCTTTTCGCAAGAGAAAAGCACAAAAACAATCGCACAAAAAACAAAAGAAAAAAAACGGCGATAAATCATATCGTTATGTTTGAATTGATACTTATTCCCGAAATTCAAAAGGATGTAGTGACATCTTGGTCTATAACGATAATAAAGTCGGCTTTATTGTTATGCTCGTTGTCTAGTTTTTCTACTTGTTTTTGAGTTACAGTAGCGATAGTAACAATTTTCATACTAGGTTGAAGTTTTCTTAAATACCAGTAAATGCCTTCATAGTTATCGCTATGGTAGGAACCGTTGAAATGAATAAAAAGCGAATGCTCCTTTTTGTTTTTGTTGATGAAATAAGCCATTGTAGCATCTTTTATAGCCTGTGCCTTGGGCAAATTATTACTTTCATGTCCGGCAATTTCGGTTTTCATTTTAGCATAACCTGCCAAACTTTCATCATACAAAATCGGCAAAGGTGCCATCCAATTTTTTTCCTCTGGAGTCAATTTACTTAAGGCTTCAAAACCCTCTTTGAAAACCAAGCTCGCATAACGTCTTGGAATGTTTGTCGCCACAAATAAAAACTTTTTCTCTTTGGCAAAATCAACCAACTGCTTGTAGTCTGTTTTATAATTGGGCCAAAGTCGAGCTGTGCTGTCTAATTTTTTTTGATCGATGTCCCCGTTTAAGTAGGAATTTAGTTGGATTTGATTGTCAGATTCAATCATTTCAGCTCCTAAAACCAATTCTCTTTTTTGTGCTAAATCTTTGGTGAGTTCCAATTCCAACCAATGTGCAATCGGATTGTCGTGAAACTCTCCAAACAAAAGAACTTCACTGTTTTGAGCAGAATGAAGCAACTTTTTGTAGGACACTTGCTTGCCATTAGCATCAAAAAGTTGGTACGGCATTCGGTCTTGCGCAAGAATCAAATGGGTATAAAAAAACGCTAGTAAAGCAATTCGTAATTTCATAGGAAGTTTTTCAAAATTATTACTAAAATAGGTATTAAACCGATACATTCAAAATATTATTATGGATTTACTAACATACTGCTTTATAAAATTTCAATTCCATAAAAATTGCAACTCGTACACTATTTCAAAATAAAAACACGTTTCATTACTTACCATAATTGTAAATTTGTACGCTTAAAAAAAAGAAAATGAAAATAGGAATTGATGCTATTGCTTTTGACGTGGCTAAAATACATTTACCCATCAAAACGTTAGCGAATGAAAGAAATATTGATCCAGAAAAATTAGAAAAAGGATTGGGATTACTTCAAATGACTTTGCCGGATAACCATCAAGATACCGTTGTTTTTGGAGCCAACGCCTTGACCAAATTAATTGAAGATCATCAAATCAATTTAAGCGAAATTGGCCGAATATATGTTGGCACAGAAAGCGGAATTGATAATTCGAAACCTATTGCTTCGTTTCTGCTAGCGTTAATGGAACAAAAATTCGGCCTGGATATTTTAGCCGAATGCGATGTGGTTGATTTCACTTTTGCCTGCATTGGCGGTGTCGATGCACTTCAAAATTGTATGGATTTCGTTCGACTAAATCCCAACAAAAAAGCCATTGTCGTCACTACGGATATTGCAAAATACGATTTGAATTCAACTGGGGAATATACTCAAGGTGCGGGCGCTTTAGCGATGTTGGTTACTTCAAATCCAAGAATTATAGCTTTCGACAATCTTTGGGCCACAAATACCAAGGGCGTTTTTGATTTTTTTAAACCCTATCGAAAACTTGCCAAGAGCGCTATAACGCAATCCAATACCAATGAACCATGGTTTGACAATTTAGAGGCCACCATTGAAATTCATAAAGACCAACCCGTATTCGACGGCCAATATTCGAATCAATGTTATATGGATCGAACTCGCAACGCCTATTTTTCCTTCAAAAAACTCAAAGAAACATCCGCGTCTTTATATTCAACTTGGGAAAGTATCATCATGCATTTGCCCTATGCTTTTCAAGGAAGGCGAATGTTACCCGAAATTTATACTTTGGACACTGACGCCGCTACACAAAAAGTAGATTTTTCTGCCGCTGATTACCAAAACAAAATAAAAGAAGTTTCAAAATCCGAGATTTACCAGAAATTTGTTGCCGAGAAATTGCAACCTGCTGAACGCGCCTCTTCTTTAATTGGAAATTTATATGCCGGCTCTATTTTTATGGGATTGCTTTCCACTTTGGCGCATTTTTATGAGACAAAAACAGAAATATCAGGCAAAACTTTTGGTTTTTTAGCTTATGGAAGCGGTTCCAAATCAAAAGTATTTGAAGGAACTGTTCAGTCTGATTGGACAAGCGCAATGTTCCGTGTAAGGTTGTTTGAAACGTTAAATGATAGTCAAGAAATTGATTTCAATACATACGAAAAACTCCACAAAAAAGAGCAAAATCAATCCATTCGAAAAGCCAAAAAAGAATGGGTCTTGGATCGTATCGAAAATGAAATTCCGAACTTAATTGGTGCACGTTATTACAAATGGATTGATTAGATTTGTATTCTAAAATTATCCATCATCATGAAATACCATCAAATTGACCGCCATTTATTCATAAAAAACCGCGCAAAATTTTGTGCTCAAATGAAGCCCAATAGCGTCGCTGTTTTTAATTCTAATGATATTTATCCTGTTTCTGCCGATAGTACGTTGCCTTTTGCGCAGCATCGCGACATTTTCTATTTATCAGGTGTAGATCAAGAAGAAAGTATCTTATTGCTTTTTCCTGACGCACCTTATGAGCACCAACGTGAAATGTTGTTTCTAAAAGAAACTAGTGAACATATCGCTATTTGGGAAGGTGAAAAACTGACTAAAGAACGTGCTTTTGAAGTTTCCGGAATCAAAACCGTGTATTGGTTGACCGATTTTCATAAGATCCTGAATGAAATGATGACGTATTCCGATACAATTTACATTAACACTAACGAACATTATCGCGCTGCAGTAGAAACAGAAACTCGCGAAGATCGTTTCGTAAAATGGTGGAAAGCCAAATATCCGGCACATCAAGTAGCGAAAAGCAATCCGATTTTACAGCGACTGCGCTCGGTGAAAGAAAGCGAAGAATTGGATTTAATTCAACAGGCTTGCAACATTACCGAACTTGGTTTCAGAAGGCTTTTATCCTTTGTAAAACCAAATGTGATGGAGTATGAAATTGAAGCCGAATTGATTCATGAGTTTGTTCGCAATCGATCGAAAGGATTTGCTTACACGCCAATTATCGCTTCCGGCAATAATGCGAATGTGCTTCATTACATTGAAAACAACCAACAATGTGTGGCAGGCGATTTAATTTTGTTAGATGTTGCGGCAGAATATGCAAATTATTCTAGCGACTTAACGCGAACGATTCCGGTTTCTGGTCGTTATTCTGACAGACAAAAAGCGATTTACAACGCTGTTTTACGAGTGAAAAATGAAGCAACAAAAATGTTGACGCCTGGAGCACTTTGGAAACAATATCACATCGAAGTGGGGAAATTAATGACTTCCGAATTGTTAGGTTTGGGATTGATTGATAAATCCGATGTACAAAATGAAAATCCGGATTGGCCGGCTTATAAAAAATATTTCATGCATGGAACATCGCACCATATGGGATTAGATACACACGATTATGGTTTGTTGCACGAACCTATTAAAGCCAATATGGTTTTTACAGTGGAACCCGGGATTTATATTCCTTCCGAAGGCTTTGGCATTCGATTGGAAGACAATGTTGTTGTTCAGGAAAAAGGTGAACCTTTTAATTTGATGCGTAACATTCCAATCGAAATTGATGAGATCGAACATTTGATGAATGCCTAATCAGCACTATTATTAAAGTAAAACGGTTTGCAGGTTTGTAAACCGTTTTCTTTTTAGATTGTTTTTTAGAACTATTTTTGCACCTGCTTTTGGACTAGTTATGGAAATCAAAACAACAACCTATAAGAACACTGTGGTAGCCTATTCCGATTCTGGAAAGGGAACTGCTTTAGTTTTGCTTCATGGATTTTTGGAGAATCAAAAAATGTGGAGTGCATTTATCCCGGAATTGTCCAAAAAATATCGGGTAATTACCATTGATTTATTGGGGCACGGCGCTAGTTCTTGTTTGGGATACATCCATGAAATGGAAGATCAAGCAGATATGGCACATCATATACTAGCTGAACTGCGCATTCGAAAAGCTGTTTTTATTGGGCATTCTATGGGCGGATATGTGGCTTTGGCATTTGCCGAACTGTATCCTGAATTCCTGAAAGGATTGGTTTTAGTAAACTCTACATCCAAAGCGGACAGTGCAGAAAGAAAAGCCAATCGCGATCGGGCTATAAAAGCGGTTAAGAAGGATCATACCTCTTTTGTTCGACTCTCTATCGCTAATTTGTTTAGTGAAGCTAACAGAACGAAATTGCTTAATGAAATAGAATCCGTCAAGCTAGAGGCTTTAAAGACTCCGCTGCAAGGTATTGTCGCTGCTTTAGAAGGCATGAAGGTGAGAAAAGACCGAGAAGCCTTGTTGCATTTAAGTTCTTATCCAAATATGATGGTTTTAGGCAAACAAGATCCGGTTTTGAATTATGAAGAAAACTTGGAACAACTCTCTGGTACGGATGTGAAATTAGTTACTTTCCCCGACGGCCATATGAGTCACATCGAAAATCAAATGGAATTAAAAGTTTCATTATTAAGCTTTTTGAAAGCAATATGACCTGTTTTTTAGGTTAAACTTTCTCAATAAAAGGAATAGACTCATCGAGTATTTCGTTTAACAATAGTGCAATTTGTTCTAAATAATCCTCTAAAATGGTGCTGTCAATCAAAGTAGTCTCTTCTTTATCTTCCTTAAAAGTAAAGGGCAAGAATCCCGATTTTAAATTTTTGAAAGAGATAATCCCTGCTTCCATAGGTTTTCCTTTAGTCTCTTCTTCAAACATATAAGCATAAGCTAAAATCTGAATGATTTTATCGTTTTTAACGTCTTCTGTTAAGCCTTTCCATGTTTTTAGTACTACATTCCCTTTTTCAACTTTTCCGGTTTTATAATCGATTATTCGAATGCGTCCTTCTCGCTCTTCGATTCGATCGACGGAGCCACCAATTTTAATAGGAAAGGGTAAAGTGGGATGTTCTAGGATTCGTTCAAATCGCTTTTCAAGAAATAGAATTTTGATGGCATCTCCATTTTCGACGCTTTCTAATTCCCGTTTTAGGAAATTTGTAACGTTTCTTTTGGCAACTTCAAAAGCCAACAAATTGCGTCCTTTCTTAATTTCTCCTTCTTTGTATACTAATTTGAATTGCTTTAGAACGATGTCGTCAACTAAGGTCAAAGAATGCTTTATATCAGCAACAGTCAAAAACCGGCCAATAAAAGGTTCGTATAAATCTTTAAGCGCTTCATGAATAATTGTGCCTAACGTATTTAATGCAATACTTTCTTCGACTTCTTCTGCTTCTCGGATATTTAGTATCTTTTGAAAATAGAAATCAATCGGGTTACGAACATAAGACGTTAGTGCTGAAGGTGAAAATCCTTTTTGGGCAATTTCTCTGAGTCTGTCCTGAATCATTTCCGATTTAGGAATGCTTATTGGCGTGGCAATAATTTCAGGGACAGCAACACTGTAAATCTCGTGTGACAAAACGTGATTTGGCTGCTTTTCTATTTCAAGTTGGGTGATAAAGCGACTTTTTTCTCCAGCATCAATTCCGTCACTTTCCGTATTGTATAGTAGAAAGACCTTCTTTGCACGTTGCAATAAATGGTAGAAGTGATAGGTATAAATGGCATCTTTTTCTTTAAATGTTGGTAATCCCAATTCTCTTTTGACATCATAAGGAATGAAGGAATTTTGGGATTTCCCTGCTGGAAACTTTCCTTCATTCATGGCTGTTATTATTACGGTATCAAAATCTAAAACTCTGCTTTCTAGAACGCCCATAATTTGGAGCCCATTTAAAGGTTCTCCTTCAAAAGAAACTTCGGCAACTTCAATGACTTGTTTGTAAATTGAAAAGAGCGTTTCTAGTTTGTCAGTATGCTGGTAGTGCGAGTAATAACTAATCAGCTTATTGATCACTTTAAAAATCGCGTAAACAAAAGTCTTGCTTATTTTTTCTTGTTCATTTTCATTGTTAAGTTGTTTCTTAATTTCTTGTAGAATCGAAGAAATAGTCTCCAAAACAATACGCGATTCACAATCCCAAGGTTTGAATAACAAATCGAAGAAAGCATTGTCTCTCTGATAAAGTTCGAATAACCGCTTGTGAGTAATAAAACTATAGTTATTTTGATGAATAGTTGTAACTAAATCCCTGGCATCAATATAGGGTTCTACTAATGGATGTGTTAAGATGGTTACGACATCCTTGTAATAATAAACATAATTTGATGCATTCCTAGATGCTGCATTCGCATGCATTTTAAATAACTTGGCAATTAGAATTTGAGCGGGGTTATTTTTAGTAGAATACCCCATTGTAACATTTAATGCACCCACTGTTTCTGGTAATGCGTACAAAACAGGAATTAAGAGGCTTTCTTCTCCTAGAACAACAGCAACATGATTCAAGGCACTATTTGGATTGGCACGAAGCTCCTTTTCAATAATACTACCGACAATCTTTGCTTGACCTATTGATTTGGGAGTACCAATAATTTCAATGTTTTTCACAGCCGAAAAATCAGAGGAAATCCATTCAAATGGATTAGATTTATAATGATCCCACTGCGATTTAAATCGTCTAGTAAACAATCCTGCATCGTGTGAAAAATCATTTAAAAAAGTCTGGTCAATATCCCAATAAATAAAGGCATTATTCTCTTTTATCAGATGTTGAATAATGGTTTCTTCTGCTTTATTTAAAGCATTAAATCCTGCAAAAACAAGTGGCTTACTTTCCACTTTTCTAGAAAAATGCGGCAAATTCTTTACTGCTTCCCGATAAATCATCCCTTGATACCCTATACCATTAGTAAATAAATAGGAATAAAAAGAATGATAGTACAATGGTAGCAACTTCCAAAAAGCGAGATGCTTTTGGATTAGCTCTGTCCGATTATCTTTATCTAAGGACCAATGTTCAATTTCCTTAATATCATCAAGATATTTTAAGACTTTATCCGGATTTAAAAGATAACGATCAATTTCGTTGAAATCTTGTAAGAGTGTTTTGGCCCAATTGGCAAAGACTTCAAACGACTGTTGCTTGCTCTTTTCCGTTAGACTGACATATACTTCATAGAATTGAAATAGTAATTCAACCGCATCAACTGAACGAATTCCTGAAATTTCTTGAACAAAGTCTTCTATGCTAATTATTTCCGGAGAAAAGATAGTGCTGCTAGTTTGTTTTTTTAGCGCCTCAATAAGAAATATTTTCGCTCTTTTATTGGGTAAAACAACGACAACATCCGCTAGATTTTCAGAATAGTTTTCAAGTAAAACTTGAGCGATTTTATCCAAAAAAGAGGTTGTTATCATATTATAAAAATAAAAAAACGCCTCGATAAATCGAGGCGTTTTTGAGTAAATATTTTAAGAAAATTATTTTACTAATTTCACTTCAACTCTTCTGTTATTAGCTTTACCAGCTTTAGTTTTGTTAGAGTCAATTGGTTTAGATTCACCGAAACCAGCAGAAGACAATCTATTATCTGCAATTCCATTAGTGATTAAGTAATCTTTAACCGCTTTAGCTCTATCTTCTGATAATTTTTGGTTTGCTGCATCTTTACCATCGCTATCTGTGTGACCTTCGATGCTAAATTTAGAAGAAGGATATTCTTTTAAAATAGCTGCGATTGATTGCAATACAGGGAAAGTTTGTTGTTGGAATGTTGATTTTCCAGAGTTGAACAAAATTGTTTTAGCATAAGCATTCAATTTATTTACTTGCTCTTCTGAAATTTCAGGACAACCATTGTTTGCAACAGTTCCTTTAACGTCAACACATTTATCATCTTTGTCTAATACTCCGTCTCCGTCAGTATCTGGCCATGGACAACCACCGTTTTCTTTTGGTCCTTTTACTTGTGGACATTTATCAGATTTGTCAGCGATTCCATCACCGTCAGCATCTGGACAACCGTTTAATGCTTTTGGACCAGCAACATCTGGACAAGCATCGTCTTTGTCAGCAATACCATCAGCGTCTGTATCAGGACAACCTTGGAATTCAGCTAAACCTGCAACATCTGGGCAAGAATCACTTCCATCGATAATTCCGTCTCCATCGGTATCAGGACATCCTTTGAATTGTTTTAATCCAGCAACTTCTGGACAAGCATCATCTTTATCATAAATTCCGTCTCCGTCAGTATCTTTACCTCCAAATTTGAAAGTCAAACCTGCAAAGTGTTGCATGTGTGAAGGTACATCAGCATTAGCAACTCTTGTGTTGTCGTCGAAAGAATATTTGTAAGTAGATTGCAAAGACAAACCTACCATCTCAGAGAACCAGAAAGTTAAACCAAATCCTCCGTTTGCAGTACCATAACTTGCATCTCCTAAGAAAGTATAACCTCCACCAATGTGTGCTGATGGATCAATAACTTTCCAACCAAACCAATTAGCAAAACTGTATTTAATAACACCGTCTGCTGCATAATAATTCAAATCGCCTGGGTTAACAACTGGATAATCTCCAGGAACTGTAACTCTAGGAAGAACCCATCTTTTGATTTTGTTGATAGATCCCGTTACTCCGAATGAAAAATTTCCACCAACATTTCTAGACACATTAAAATAAGATACCGATGGTAAAATATTCCAATTGTCATTAACTTTGAAATACTGAGAAAATTGATCTTCAATTTTTGTTGCGGCACTAACTCTAGTGTCTACAGCGTTCGTTCCAAAGGTAATAGCCCATGGATTGTTACTGTCTTGTGCTTGTGAACTTAGTCCAATAAACATTAACACAGCAGCAAATAATTTGTTAAGATGTTTCATACTTAAATTTTGTTAGATTACAATACTTTATGTGGCAAAAGTAATACGTAATTTTTTAACTACAAAATGAAATGTTAAAAAAATAGGGGTAAAAACAAGAAATGTATGAATTATATAACATTTAAAGATTTTCCTACTTCTTTGAAAGCAATTATTGCTTTATCTAAATGATCTTTGGTGTGTGCCGCTGATAGTTGAACTCTAATCCTTGCTTTATCTTTTGGAACAACTGGAAAGAAAAAGCCAATGACGTAAATTCCTTTTTTCAACAGTTCGTTAGCCATAGTTTGAGCCAATTTTGCATCATATAACATTACGGGTACAATCGCTGAATCACCATCGACAATATCAAATCCTGCTTCCTTAATTCCGGCTTTAAAATAATTGGTATTCCACTCTAAAGTATCTCTCAGTGTAGTTTCTTTTTCTAATAGTTCGAACACTTTGATTGAAGCTCCGACGATTGCTGGCGCTAATGAATTAGAAAACAAATAAGGACGAGAGCGTTGGCGTAAAATTTCTATAATTTCTTTTTTGGCAGTAGTGTAGCCTCCCATTGCACCACCCAATGCTTTCCCTAAAGTTCCAGTAATGATATCAACTCTTCCCATTACCCCTTTTGCCTCCAAAGTACCCTTACCGGTTGGCCCTATAAAACCGGCGGCATGACATTCATCGACCATCACCATAGCATCGTATTTGTCTGCTAAATCGCAAATCTTATCTAATGGAGCAACCACTCCGTCCATTGAAAAAACACCGTCGGTTACTATCAATTTAAATCGAACTCCTGCTTCAGTGGCTTTTATTAATTGTTGTTCTAAGTCTGCCATATTACTATTTTCATAACGGTATCGCGCTGCCTTACACAGACGTACACCATCTATAATAGAAGCGTGATTCAAGCTATCCGAAATTATAGCATCCTGTTCGTTTAATAATGGTTCAAAAACGCCTCCATTTGCATCAAATGCGGCGGCATACAAGATGGTGTCCTCAGTTCCGTAGAAATCAGCTATCTTTTTTTCTAATTCCTTGTGAATATCTTGTGTTCCGCAAATAAACCGAACGGACGACATTCCGAAACCATGACTATCTAAAGTGTCTTTTGCAGCTTGTATTACTTCGGGATGTGAAGACAATCCTAAATAATTATTGGCACAAAAATTCAATACGGTTTCCCCTGTTGAAATAGTAATTTCAGGACCTTGTGGCGATGTGATGATTCGCTCTTTTTTAAAAATTCCATTAGCTTCAATGCTGTCTAATTCTCCTTGAAGGTATTCTTTAATTTTTCCGTACATAGCCTTTTAATAAATTATATATGTTTTATTTCTATTGTAGATCCAATGTAAACTAATGCTTTTTGAGCCACTTTCAAGTTCATACTTTCAAGAATAGTTTGGTAATTTTCTAATTGCAAACGATATTTTTCTTGATGTGCACCTGTTTTGTAATCTAACAACAAAACGCAATTTTCTTTTGTAATCACAATACGGTCAGGTTTTGCTGTTCTATGCTCCATTTGAATAATCGTCTTTTCATTGAAAACTCGATTCCCCTCAGCAAAATAAATCATTAAATCGTTATGATTCACTATTTGACTTAAGGTTGCTGCTACAATTTCTTTTTGACTACTATTTATCAAGCCGTTTTCAACCGCCTTCTTTAGCGCAACATCAAGATCATTCCTCGTCTGTATGTTGGATAATATTTCGTGTATTATATTCCCGTATTCTATAGCTTCTTGTTGCTTAGAACCCCACATTAAAGCTTCCTTTTGAGCAATCTTAATGTTTTTTGGGTCCAATACAGTAAAACGATTTTCAATTTGCGGCGTTACTTTGTGAGGTGCCGTTTCTATCGAAAGTTTGGTTGGGTTGCCAAATTCAAATTCGAATTGATTTTCTTCAAACCTATTCTTTTCAATCAAAAACTTTATAAAAAAAGCGGCCATGGAATTCGAATATTCATTCTCCTTTTTAGGTTTTAACATTTGCGAAATTATATATAAACGCTCTTCCGCACGGGTTAATGCAACGTACAGCACATTAATGTTATCCAAAAGCTCTTCTTGTTGGGTTTTCTTATACACCGATGCCGCATTTTCGCCAAAGCCTTCAACGGAGCTGTTATTGTCGACTAAGACTTTTGAAATTCCAATGGTTTTACCATATTCATTTTCAGCATCGATCCAGAGCTTGTCTTTGGGCTTCCTAGCATAATCTTCATCGGCAAATGGAATAATTACTACTGGAAATTCTAACCCCTTTGACTTGTGTATTGTCAACATTCGAACAGCATCATTCCCCTCTGGAGACGGAATACTAAACTTCTGTGCACTCTTATCCCAGAAACTAAGAAAGTCAGCAATTCCGGATTGTTTATGAAAATCTCGTTCCAAAACGATATCTAAAAAATAATGAATATAGGCGTTGTTTGTATTGGGGTGTATAAACTTCTGAATGATGGTTTCTACCGCTTCATATAAAGGTTTCTTCCTTAAGTTATTAAATATAATTGATATGTCAAATAATTGCAACCAACGTTCAAAATCAGCTTCGATTTTCAGGGCGTTTCCTGTTGCGATAAAATCATGTATCGGAAGTTCTTTTTGGCAGTTCTGAGCGATATAAAGCAGAAAATGAGCCTTAGACTCTACATCCCTATTATTTTGCAAGTATTTCAAAAAGAAAATAATGAACTTTACTTCTGAAGCATTTTGAATCATTAAGGTTTCTGATGATAATAATGGAATGGCATGTTTGGATAAATAATTTGCCAACAAGACCCCTTGGTCTCTTTTTCGGGTCAATATTGCAATTTCACTGTACCGAAAACCTTGTTGTATTAAGTCATTTATGGTTTGAAGTGTCTCGATACAGAAGTGCTCATTTTTGCTTTGGCTATCATCTTCGAGCCCGATTAAATTAGCTGAAAGTGGAAGAAATTTAAGATTTACATATCCTCCAATCCTCTCATTTGTTTCTTGTCGGCTATGGTTTTTATACAAATCTTGGTACTCTTCATTTTCAAATTCGTTTGAAATAAATTCAAAAAAATCGTTGTTGAAATTGATAATTTCAGAATAACTCCTGTAATTCTTGTCCAAGTGAAACACTTGTTTGTCTATCGTATTAAATGGGTTTTGATTCTTAACCAACGCTATAAATTGTTCTGCTTTACCTCCTCGCCAACGGTATATCGATTGCTTAGGGTCTCCAACAATCATTAAAGTTCCTTTTTGTCCAAAGTCATCTTGGCTTGATAAAGCATTATTTATTAGCGGAATTAGATTCTGCCATTGCATCTCTGAAGTGTCTTGAAATTCGTCAATAAAAAAATGACGATAGCGCTCACCTAATCGTTCATAAATGAATAAAGCGGGTTGGTTTTGAATTTCTCTAAATATGATAGCATTGAATTCAGAAATAGATAGCGTATTTTGGTCTTCTTGAATTTTTGTCAATTCACCACTCAAAGTGTTTAACAAGGAAAGTGGCGTTATGTTCTTTAAGATGGCTTTATAATAAGAATGCTTTTCAACTGTGTGATTCACTTCAGTTACTATTTCCAGTAAGATAGTAGCGATCGCATCAATACGCTCTTTTTGATTTTGAGGTGTTTTGGAACTGTACCGTTTCCCTTCACTTTCGTCCATATACTTATAAAGCCCTTCATTTTTGAGAATGTCCCCCGATCTCAGCTTCATTAAAAACTTAGGCACATAACTTGAGTAAAAAGACGCAACTTCAATTTCATTATCTTCAATTAATTGCAATCCGCGATTCCCCAATTCTTTAATACCCATTTCTAAATCTTTTGAAATTTCTCGTGCTCTTTTTTTGATTTTCAAGAAGTCTACTAACGTGGTGCTGTGAAAGTGGGAGATTTCCTCTCGGTTATTTTCGTTAGTCATTAACTTACCCACCTCTGCAATTTCTCTTGAGATGTCCCAGCTCTTATCCTCGTCTGTCTTTTCCAGTGTAAAATCTACTAGCAACTCGGTGAGCAATTGGTCTTCGCCTGCTTTGGCGATAATTGCATCCACAGCCTCCGTTAAAAGTGTGTCAGTATCTAACGTAACTTCGAAAGTAATGGGTAAGTCTAAATCGTAAGCGAACGCTTTGATGATCTTGTACGTGAATTTATCAATCGTTGAAATATCGAAGGCTGCATAATTGTGAATAATATGCTTTATGATTTGCTGCGCCTTGATTTTGATTTCTTCTTCTGAGAGTGCTGTCTCTTTCGAAAGCGTGGCTATTAATTGCGATGCTTTCGAATTAGGCTCCACTTTCATAAATTCAGACAAGCTGTCTACAATACGGCTTTTCATTTCATGTACCGCCTTATTGGTAAAAGTAATGGCCAAAATGTTTCGATAGGCATCATTCCTTTTTGCCGTGAGAATAATTTTGAGGTATTCTTTAACTAGAGTGTATGTTTTTCCAGAGCCTGCCGAGGCATCATAAATAGAAAATGATGGTTTTGGTTTTATAAGTTCTACTTTGTTTGTCATGTAAGCATTGCCATTTAGTCAAGTGCGGTATCTAGCCCAGATTGAAGCGAAAATCCTTTTGCTGGTTTCTTTAACCAGCAAAAGATTGTAGCGTAAAGCTGGAAATAGCTTCAAAAATTATATAATTTACATTTTAAAGAAATTATAACGAGGCCTTATTTCAATTCCAAAGTTAAATGTTTAATTTTGAATAAAAATATTTATAAATCATTAAAACAAACATATTATGGCTTTTGAATTACCACAATTACCGTATGCTTATGATGCATTGGAACCGAATATTGATGCCCGAACAATGGAAATTCACCATTCTAAACATCACAATGCTTACACAACCAATTTAAATGCAGCTATTGCAGGAACTGATTTAGAAGGAAAAACTATCGATAATATCCTAATTAACTTAGATTTAAAAAATGCTGCTGTACGTAACAATGGTGGTGGTTTTTACAATCATAATTTGTTTTGGACGGTTATGTCTCCTAATGGTGGTGGGCTTCCAACTGGCGATTTATTGGATGCCATTGAACGAGATTTTGAATCTTTTGAAGAATTTAAAGCTCGCTTTTCTAAAGCAGGAATTACTCAGTTTGGCTCAGGATGGGCTTGGTTGTGTGTTCACAAAGGTGGAAAATTAGATATATGTGGAACTCCAAATCAAGACAATCCGTTGATGCCAGGAGTTGGATGTGGAGGAACTCCAATTTTGGGAATGGATGTTTGGGAACATGCTTACTACTTGCATTACCAAAACCGTCGCCCAGATTATATTGAAGCTTTCTTTAATGTAATTAATTGGACCGAAGTTGCCAAAAGATATGCTTTAGAAAAATAAACAATCCATTAAATTTATAGAAAGCCGCTTTCAAACTTTTGAAAGCGGCTTTTTTTTCGTTCACTTTATTCCAATAAAAAAGGTGAAATTGCTTTCACCCTTTTTGCCCCAAATCTACCATAAGCTTAAACCTACTAAATTATGGTATTATAAAAATAAGCGCTTTTTGAATTAAACAAAGTGACTTTACTGAAATTAATTGGAATGATAGGCAAATAAGAGTGTATTACTATAATTTGAGCCTTTTTTGGAAGTTTGTTAAAATAAAAAAGGTGAAATTTCTTTCACCCTTTTTGCCCCAAATCTACCATAAACTTAACCTACTAATGCTATGGTTCACCAAATGTATAGCAGCACTGCGGTTCAAACAAATAAATTAGATGAAATACACCAAAACTCGATAAAGTGCTTGATTAATACCCTTTTAATAGGCTCTAGCGTCTTTTCCTTCGTAGAAATTCATGAAGGCTTTGTTAACCACTCTGTTCCCTCCCGGCGTAGGATACTCTCCTGTAAAGTACCAATCCCCTAAATTTTTAGGGCAAGCCTTGTGTAGGCTTTCAACCGTTTGAAAAATAATCTTGACTTCTGCATTAATCTCGGGAGAACTCAACATGATTGCAATCTTGTCGGATATTTCTTGTGGTTGAAAGGGTGCGTAAATTTCAGTAACAAAATTGGTTACTTCGCTATCCTTGAAACTTTCTTGCGCTTTGCATTTATGGTATACTTCGTCCACAATATGGTACAGATTTCTTTCTTTTAATAAAGCTAGAGCAGCTCTGAAGGCAACCAATCCTTCAAGTTTTGCCATATCGATTCCATAACAGTCAGGGTATCGGATTTGTGGCGCTGAGGAAACCACAACAATTCGTTTTGGTCTTAAGCGATCCATCATCTTTAAGATGCTCATTTTAAGAGTTGTTCCTCTTACGATACTATCGTCGATGATTACCAAATTGTCGGTGGTTTTGATAACTCCATACGTTACATCATATACGTGCGCAACTAAATCATCTCGACTGCTGTCTTCGGTAATAAAGGTTCGCAATTTGGCATCTTTAATAGCGATTTTTTCGGTCCGTATTTTTACGGATAAGATTTCCTCAAGCTTTTCTTTAGTTAATGTTTTACGATTGTCAAGAATGTATTTGTTTTTTCTTTGATTTAAGAAATCTTGAGCCGCCTCAATCATCCCGTAGAATGATGTTTCGGCTGTGTTGGGTATGTATGAAAAAACGGTGTTATCTGTGTCATTATTTATAGCATCAAGTACTGCTGGAAGGATATATTTTCCCAATTCTTTTCGCTCTTGGTAAATTTCAGAATCGCTTCCTCGTGAAAAGTAAATTCGCTCAAATGAGCAGGCTTTTTTAACAGTAGGCGGAATTATTTCTTGTTGGGTTACGGTTCCGTTTTTCTTAATCAATAATGCATTGCCGGGTAGTAACTCTTGCACCTTATCAAAATCAACATTAAAAACCGTTTGAATCACCGGTCTTTCAGAGGCCACAACTACAATTTCATCATCTTCATAAAAATACGCTGGCCGAATACCTGCTGGATCTCTAAAAACGAATGCGTCACCGTGTCCGAAAAGCCCTGCCATGGCATAGCCTCCATCCCAACCTTTAGATGCTTTTTGAAGAATCTTAGCAATATCCAAACGCTCGGCTATAACTGGCGATGCTTCCCGTTTTGATAATCCGTTTATTTTGCATTCTTGATACAACTCTGTAACCTCGTCGTCCAAAAAATGCCCAATCTTTTCCATTACCGTAACGGTATCCGTCATTTCTTTGGGATGCTGCCCCAATTCAACTAAGCTATTGAAAAGCTCCGTTACATTAGTCATGTTGAAGTTTCCTGCCACTATCAAATTCCGATGCATCCAATTGTTTTGGCGTAAAAAGGGATGCACACTTTCAATGCTGTTTTTTCCAAAAGTACCATACCGAACATGCCCTAAAAACAACTCGCCTATATAGGGAATGTTCTTTTTTTGCAGCGTCACATCAGACGTATATTCTGGATGCGCTAACATTTCCTCATTAATTCGGGCGTTGATTTGAGCAAAGACATCTTGAATGGGTTGTGCATCATTTGAACGAACCCGACTAATATACCGTTCTCCAGGTTCAACATCTAGTTTTATCGACGCAAATCCGGCACCATCTTGACCGCGGTTGTGCTGTTTTTCCATAAGGAGATACATTTTCTGTATCCCATAAAAAGCAGAACCGTATTTATCTTTGTAAAACGATAGCGGTTTTTTTAATCGAAGGAGTGCAATTCCACATTCGTGTTTGATGGCATCGCTCATAATAGTTGTGTAGTTATGTGAATAAAAAAATGCCTCGTTTCCGAGGCATAGTTTGGTTGTTATATTGTGATGTCAAATTGAGTTAACGATTTGAATTGTTTTAATCGCTCTTGCACCTCTTCTTTTTTCAGGTCGAGCATTCTTTCGGTTCCAAATTTTTCAACACAAAAGGAAGCTAAGTTAGAACCTTGGATAATTGCGCTTTTCATATTGTTGAAAGTAATATTTTCGCTTTGCGTAATGAACCCTGCAAATCCTCCTGCGAAAGTATCTCCTGCTCCAGTTGGATCAAAAACTTCTTCCAATGGCAAAGCTGGAGCAAAAAACACTTCCTTATTGTGAAATAACAAAGCGCCGTGTTCTCCTTTTTTGATTACAACATATTTTGGACCCATCATATGAATCTTAGCCGCTGCTTTTACCAAAGAATATTCTCCAGACAATTGTCTTGCCTCTTCATCATTGATTGTAATAACATCGATTCTTTTGATCACATCTAATAATTCTGGTAAGGCACAATCCATCCAGAAATTCATTGTATCTAAAACTACTAATTTTGGTTGTTTTGTCATTTGATCCAGAACGCTACTTTGTACTAAAGGATGCAAATTTCCTAACATAACTACATCAGCATCTTGAAAGTTTTGCGGTACTTTAGGTTGAAAATCAGCCAATACATTTAGTTGAGTGTCTAAAGTATCTCTAGAATTTAAATCGTTGTGATAACGACCACTCCAGAAGAAAGTCTTTCCTCCTTGTACTACTTCAAGTCCAGATATGTCGATATTTCTGCTGGTTAGTAAATCCAAATATTCTTGTGGAAAATCATCTCCTACTACCGAAACTATCGCCGATTGTAAATTAAAATGAGCGGCTGACAGCCCTATGTAAGTTCCGGCTCCGCCTAAAATTTTATCTGTTTTACCAAAAGGAGTTTCAATAGCGTCGAAAGCAACTGTTCCGACAATCAGTAATTTATTCATTTGAAGTGATTGAAATTAAGGTGCAAAGATAAGGGATAAGTTTTACAGTTGCAAAAGGATAATTTCCTAAAAAATCACAATAGTTTGGATTCTTCCTTTTCATAAAAAGCATCAATTGAAAGCTCTTTTTGTTGTGAGGCCATAACAGCCAATTCGTCGCATCGCTCGTTTTGTGGGTGGTTGTTGTGTCCTTTGATCCATTTGAAATCCACTTCATGTTGGCGGTAAATTTTTAGAAACCGTTTCCACAAATCAGGATTCTTCTTGCCAGCAAAGCCTTTCTTTTCCCAGCCAAACACCCATCTTTTTTCAACGGCGTCTACTACATATTTAGCATCGGAAACCACTAATACTTTTGTTTTGGGATTTTTGAGTTTTTCTAACCCAACAATTACTGCGAGTAGTTCCATTCGGTTGTTGGTTGTGTGTCGAAAACCTTCGTAAAACTCTTTTTTGTAAGGCTTCCCAACCCATTCCATCACAACGCCGTAGCCACCGTTTCCGGGATTCCCTTTTGCGGCTCCATCCGTGTAAATATGAACGTCGTGAGATGTATTCAAAACTTAATTTATTATTTGAGTTAAGTATTCTTCAATTACTTTTGGAAAATACTCGTATTCTAATTCATGGATTTTTTCAGCAATGGCCTCCGGCGTCTTGCAAGTATCAATATTCATTGCTTTTTGAAAAATAATTTTCCCGTCATCGTAATGTTCATTTACCAAATGAATTGAAATACCCGTCTCTTTTTCTTGATTTTGCAAGACGGATTCATGAACTCGCATTCCATACATTCCTTTTCCTCCATATTTTGGTAATAACGCTGGGTGAATGTTGATAATTTTATTTGGAAAAGCTTCAATCAAAGTTTGTGGAAATTGTAATAAAAACCCCGCCAAGACGATCAAGTCGGGTTGGTATTCGTGAATTTTATTCAATACCATTCCACTTTGCAACTCCTCTTTGGAGAACTGAAATACCGGAACATTAAGATTCTCTGCTCTTTCAATAACTTTTGCCTTTGGATTGTTGGTGAATACCGCTACTACTTTTGCTTGAGCTGATTTTTGAAAATGTAAAATGATGTTTTCCACATTGGTACCCGATCCTGAAGCAAATAAAACAATGTTTTTCATGTGTGACTCATTTAACACAACAAAAAAAAGAATAAAAAACCATATTAAACGGATTTAATCTGCCTTTATGAAATAAATTTTTTAAATTCGTATGCACATTTATTAACTAAATCGTGGTTTTAAAATAAAGTTTTTTATTTTTGCCAACAAATTAAATTCTAAAATTAAAGATTATGTCAGACATTGCATCAAGAGTTAAAGCGATTATCGTAGACAAATTAGGCGTTGACGAAAACGAAGTTGTAACAGAAGCTAGCTTCACAAATGATTTAGGAGCAGATTCATTAGATACTGTTGAGCTTATCATGGAGTTCGAAAAAGAATTCGACATTCAAATTCCAGATGACCAAGCGGAAAACATCGCTACTGTTGGTCAAGCTATTTCTTACATCGAAGAAGCAAAAAAATAATAAAGTATTCACCCGTAAATAGTATTTGCGGGTGTTATTATTTTTTCATGTATTTACTGATTGAATTTCAATCAAAAAGATATTCTTAATACCCATGTCTCTTTTGTGATTTATATACATGAAGAACCATATGGGTATTATTTGTTTAAAATCAAATCAACAAAAACAATATTATGGTGTTAAAACGAGTTGTAGTAACAGGTTTAGGTGCACTTACCCCAATAGGAAATAACATCCAAGAATACTGGGATGCTCTTGTAAGTGGGAAAAGCGGTGCTGCTCCGATTACGTATTACGATACCGAAAAACATAAGACCAAATTTGCGTGTGAAGTAAAAAACTTCAATATTGAGGATTTTATGGATCGCAAAGAAGCCCGTCGAATGGACAAATTTGCTCAATATGCTGTAGCGGCTAGTGAAGAAGCCATTAAAGACGCAGGCATTACTGCAGAAAATGTGAACAAGCATAGAGTTGGTGTAATTTGGGGAGCTGGAATCGGTGGTTTAGAAACTTTTCAAGAAGAAGTCATCAGCTACGCTAATGGCGATGGAACTCCGAGATTTAACCCTTTCTTTATACCCAAAATGATTGCTGATATTGCTCCCGCACACATTTCGATGCGAAATGGATTTATGGGACCCAATTATACAACTGTATCCGCTTGTGCCTCTTCAGCTAACGCCTTGATTGATGCTTTTAATTACATTCGCTTAGGCATGTGTGATGTCATTATTTCAGGAGGTTCAGAAGCTGCTGTGACCATTGCTGGAATGGGTGGGTTTAATTCAATGCAGGCCCTTTCAACTAGAAATGATAGTCCTGAAACTGCCTCAAGACCTTTTGATGCCACTCGTGATGGATTTGTATTGGGAGAAGGTGCTGGTGCTTTAGTCTTGGAAGAATACGAACACGCAAAAGCTCGTGGTGCTAAAATATATTGTGAAGTTGGTGGTGGCGGAATGTCATCCGATGCCTACCACTTGACCGCTCCACATCCAGAAGGAATTGGTGTCATTGCAGTGATGGAAAACACCTTGCGAGATGCTGGAATGACTCCGGAACAAGTAGATCACATCAATACTCATGGAACTTCAACTCCCTTAGGAGATGTAGCCGAACTGAAAGCAATAAGTGCCGTTTTTGGCGAGCATGCTAAGAACATTAATATCAATTCCACAAAATCAATGACGGGGCATTTGCTTGGTGCAGCCGGAGCTATTGAAGCAATTGCTTCTATTTTAGCTATGAAACATGGAATTGTTCCACCTACAATTAACCACCATGTTGTGGATGAAAATATCGACCCTACCTTAAACTTAACTTTAAATAGAGCTCAAAAAAGAGACGTAAAGGTCGCTATGAGTAATACTTTTGGTTTTGGTGGTCACAATGCTTGCGTATTGTTTAAAAAACTAGAAAATTAATCTTGAAACGACTAATTCCTAAACTATTTAAAAACTCCCGTTCTACTGAAGACGGGATTTTTTTTACTGCTATTGAAGAAATTTTAGGTTTTAAACCTATGAAGATTGCTATCTACAAAAAGGCCTTTACTCACCGTTCTTCAAATAAACAAGATGAAAAAGGAAATGCCATCAACTATGAACGATTAGAGTTTCTTGGTGATGCGATGCTTAGTGCCGTAATTGCCGCCCATCTTTTCAATAAAGCACCCGAGGGCGACGAAGGTTATCTAACTAAAATGCGTTCTAAAATTGTGAGTCGCGAACATTTGAACGAGCTAGGTCGTGATTTCAACTTAATACAATTTATTGAAAGCAAAGTACCTTCCTCACATTTTGGAGAAAACATTCACGGAAATGTTTTTGAAGCATTGGTTGGAGCTATATATCTAGACCAAGGCTACGCATATTGTGAAAAATTTATCCAAAAAAGGGTGATTGTTCCCTATGTAGATATAGCCAAATTAGAAGGCAAAGTGATCAGCTATAAAAGCTTGGTAATCGAATGGTGCCAAAAAGAAAAGAAAGCCTTTTACTATGATGTCTTTGAAGACAATAGCATTACTGGTGAACGTCTTTTTGGTGTGAAATTAAGTATTGATCAAAAAATCATTGCCAAAGCTAGAGCTACATCTAAAAAGAAAGCCGAAGAAAAAGCATCCCAACGAGCCTATTTTGCACTCCAAAATAAAATCGATTCTAAATAACCTCTACATTCCCAATACTATATCGATTTCGTTACTAATTTATCGTTAACAAGCTCCTTTCGAGCACTTTTTCTCAATAAGAAATACTATATTTACGACTTATTTAATTTCAAATATGGCGGTTCTAAAGTTAAATCTTGACGAATTTGACGAAGTTGATTATGACCTTATTGCGATTCATTCTTCTATGGAAGATTATCGATTAGCTTATTTCATTAATCAAAATCTGCCGATTGTTTTAAGTAAAAGCAAAGACGAAATTGGTGTCACTGTAAAAGAGGGCGAGGTGTTTTTTTCTAAATATTTCTTTGAAGATTTAAAAAATGATACCCTTTGGAGTTTAATTCAAAACAAGAATGAAATTATTGTTCATAAGAAGAGCACTGGACAAAACCTCTTCTTGAATGCCAATGTTGAAATCGCCACAAAAGTTTATTTGATTTCAGAACTAAAAAAAGTAGATTATTTTTTAAAAATTGAGAATAATAAATCCCCTTTCACCACAGAAGAAACCATACAAAACTTAAAAAAAATTGACCGAATTGCAACCGTATACGCGGTCAATCCTGAAAAAATAAAATCAAAAAACAATTTAATTTTTTAATACCAATGCCAACAAACAAAAAAACTAAAATTGTGGCCACATTAGGTCCGGCTTGTAGTACTAGAGAAGTGTTAAAAAACATGATCGATGCCGGAGTAAATGTCTTTAGAGTCAACTTTTCTCACGCCGATTATGCCGATGTCAAAGAAAAAATAGATTTGATTCGAGGTCTAAATGAAGAATTTGGCTATACCACCGCTATTTTAGGAGATTTACAAGGTCCAAAACTGCGAGTTGGAGTAATGAAAGAAGATGTCGTTGTAAATCCTGGTGACTTAATTACCTTTCAAACTGCAGAAGATATACCAGGGACCGCAGACAGAGTTTACATGAATTATAAAGAATTCCCAAGAGATGTTAAACCTGGTGAAAAAATATTGTTAGATGACGGAAAATTGATGTTTGAAGCTATTGAGACCAACAATACTACCGAAGTACTTTGTCGAGTAATTCAAGGTGGGCCTTTGAAATCTAAAAAGGGGGTAAACCTACCCAACACTAAAGTTTCTTTACCTGCATTGACTAAGAAAGATATTAAAGACGCCATTTTTGCGATTGAGCAAAAAGTCGATTGGATAGCGCTTTCTTTTGTAAGAACTCCAAAAGATTTAGAAGAATTACAAGACTTAATTTCCAAACATACTGACCATAAAATTCCAATTATCGCTAAAATTGAAAAACCAGAAGCGGTAGAAAACATTGATAAAATTGTGGCTTATTGCGACGGATTGATGGTTGCTCGTGGCGATTTGGGTGTTGAAGTTCCAGCGCATGAAGTTCCTTTAATTCAGAAAAAACTAGTAAACCGTGCGAAAACAGCTCGAATCCCTGTAATTATTGCCACTCAAATGATGGAAACCATGATTACAAGTTTAACTCCAACACGAGCGGAAGTAAATGACGTAGCGAATTCTGTAATGGACGGCGCCGATGCCGTAATGCTTTCCGGTGAAACCTCCGTTGGGAATTACCCTGTTCAGGTTATTGAAAAAATGACTCAAATCATTGAAGCCGTTGAAGATTCTCCGCTAATTCAAGTACCTCAAAACACACCTCAGGTTCGAACCAAACGATTTATTACAAAATCCATTTGTCATCACGCTGCCACGATGGCCAATGTTATCAAAGCCAAAGCAATCTGTACGTTAACGAATAGTGGTTATACTGCTTTCCAAATCTCAGCTTGGCGACCGTCAGCACACATTTTAGTGTTTACATCTAACAAGCGAATCCTAACGCAATTAAGTTTGCTTTGGGGAGTAAAATCATTCTACTACGATAAATTTGTAAGCACTGACGATACGGTAACAGACATCAATCAAATGGCTCGCGATCGTGGGTTTGTAGACAAAGGTGATTTTCTTATCAATCTAGCAGCAATGCCTGTTGCTGATAAAGGAATGGTGAATACTTTAAGAGTATCCGAAATAGAAAAATAAAGTTTTTGAAATAAATAGTAAGAAAACCTTCGCTACTAGTGAAGGTTTTTTTGTTTTTAGAAGTCAAATTTCAACTGAACCACCACCGTTTTCTTAATTTCTGTATTCAAATTATTTAAAGAAATTCCGAGCAGTCTGACCGAATCTTTCATTCGTTCTTGAAAGAGCAATTCTTTTGTGGTTTCTAAAAGTAATGCTTTGTCGGAAATAAAATAGGGCAAGGTCTTACTTCGTGTTTGAAGAGTGAAGTCGCTATATTTTATTTTAAGAGTAACTGTTTTTCCAGCAATTTGATACTTTTTTAACCGGCGTTCTAGTTCTCCTGCTATGATTTCGAGTTTCTCCAACATAAAAATCTCTGAGGATAAGTTCTCATTAAAAGTATGTTCTGCAGCCACTGACTTGGTTACTCGTTCTGGTTTGACTTGTCCGTTGTGAATACCACGAACTACATGATAGTAGAAATTTCCTGATTTGCCAAAATGCTTTTCCAGAAATTCGATGGATTTGCTTTTCAAGTCCAATCCTGTAAAAATCCCCAGTTGGTACATTTTTTCTGTTGTCACTTTACCTACACCATAAAATTTACGAATAGGTAATTCTTCCAAAAACAACAGCACTTCATCTGGGTTGACCGTTTTCTGACCATTCGGTTTGTTGTAATCTGAGGCAATTTTCGCTACAAACTTATTGACTGAAATTCCTGCAGAAGCTGTCAATCCAACTTCTTCAAAAATTCGCTTTCTAATTTCCTGAGCAATCATTGTCGCACTTGGATTTCCTTTCTTATTTTGAGTAACATCTAAATAGGCTTCATCGAGTGATAGTGGCTCGACCAAATCTGTATAGTCATAAAATATTTTTCGGATTTTTTGCGAGATTTCTTTATATCTATCAAATCTGGGTTTAACAAAAATCAAATCTGGGCAATTTTTTTTTGCCAAGTAACCGCTGATTGCGCTTCTTACTCCAAATTTTCTAGCTTCATAACTAGCCGCCGAAACCACGCCACGATTTTCACCACCACCAACTGCGATTGGTTTTCCTCGTAATAATGGATTATCCATTTGCTCAACGGAAGCATAAAACGCGTCCATGTCGACGTGAATAATTTTTCGTTGAGGTATCATTTCTTCCATAAGACAAATTTATATACAGAATGGATAAATATGGCTGTTCTTAAAATAAATAATTGTAATATCTTTGAAGTACTCCGACTTAAAAAAACACCAATGGTAGAAATAGAACGTAAGTTTTTAGTAACCTCCGAAGCCTTTAAAGCACTAGCATCAACCAAACATTTGATTGCGCAAGGTTACTTGAGCTCGCATCCAGAGAGAACCGTTCGGGTTAGAATTCAAGGTGAAAGTGGATTCTTAACTATTAAAGGAAAAGGAAATGAAAGTGGAACCACTCGCTTTGAATGGGAAACAGAAATATCCTTAGTAGATGCAAAACCTCTTCTAAATTTATGTGAAAAAGGAGTTATTAATAAGACCCGTTATGAAGTCCCTATTGGAAAACATACTTTTGAAGTGGATGTCTTTTCAGATGAAAATGAAGGCTTAATTGTTGCTGAAATTGAATTGACGGATGAAAACGAAACTTTTGAAAAACCAGCTTGGTTGGGAAAAGAAGTGACTAATGATACCCGATATTACAATGCTTATTTAAGCAAAAATCCATTTAAAACTTGGAAATAGTTAATTGATTTCTTCAATTTTTACGATAACACTACCACTATTTTGATTGGTAGCGATTTCCATGAAGGCTTTTTTTGACAGATCGATTTCTCGTCCTCTAGAAAAGGGCCCACGATCGGTTACCTCAACGATTACTGACAATCCATTGGCTTCATTAGTTATTCGAAGTTTCGTTCCAAAAGGGAATTTTCGATGGGCTGCCGTGTATTTTGCATTGTCAAATCTTTGACCACTAGCTGTACGTCTCCCATTAAATTTATTGGCATAATAAGAAGCATGTACGTCCTTTTTGTAGAGCTTGAACTTTCCTTTTACAGCAATAACGGTATCGTTGAAAATAATTTCAGGTTGAACAAGAGCTGCTTTTTCTTTTTTTAAAGTATCTTTTACTACTGGGGTTTTTACTTTGTCTTTATTTGCTATTGGGACAGTTTTTAAATCTTTACTTACAGTTGTGCTGGTAGATTTCGACTTTTCTTTCGTCGCAACTTGCGCCATCCCAACTCCCATGAAATTAAGTAGTATATAGAATATTAGAATTTTTCTCATTTCAAAATATTTAAATGAAACTCTTGATTTTAGGATTTATTGGTCGCTAAAAAAAGCCCTTTTCAGGACTTCTCTAGTATTCTTAAAACCACAACGACCATGGAATTCTAGACAAAATTAACAACAAGCCCAACCCATAGAAAATGGCTATTGATTTAAACTTAGCATTACTCAATACCACTTTTTTGTGCTTTGACCAACCGATGGTAATTAAGATAATCGCAATAATGTTAACTAACGGATGTTCTAAAGAGGTCAAGCGAAGTGCTTTGTCGCTCATTTGACCGAACGAGGCCATTCCTAATGGTGAAAGGAAGTACAAAACTAACCCGATTACCAATTGAATATGGGCTCCTATCAAAGCAAATAAAGCTAGTTTCCGATCTTTTGGTGTGAATTCCTTATTGGATGTCATTCCAATCGCAGCATTAGCAACAGCAATCACTAAAAGCAAAAGTGCTAAATAGGCCCAACCGGAATGGAATTTTTGAATAAACGTGTACATAGTATTTATTTTAGAAAATCAAATATAGGAAAAAAGGATAAAAAAACCTCCTGACAATTTGAGGTTTCTAAACTATATTGAATTTAAATTACTTATTCTTTAAAAAATGGGACAAAAGGAATGTCGTAGAGCTATCGTGATTTTGAATTTGTTTCGACTCAATTTCTGTAAGAATCGAAGTGGCTAACTGTTTTCCTAGCTCAACACCCCATTGATCGTAACTGAAAATATTCCAAATAATTCCTTGTACAAAAATTTTATGTTCATATAAAGCCACTAATGATCCTAAGGATTTCGGCGTGAGCTTTTGAATTAGAAGTGTATTGGTAGGCTTGTTTCCCGTAAATACCTTAAATGGTTGCAAGAATGTTGCTTTCTCTTCAGACAGGCCTTGCTTTTCAAATTCAGCTTGCACTTGTTCTTTGGTCTTACCATTAAGCAATGCTTCCGTTTGTGCGAAGAAATTCGACATTAATTTATTGTGATGGTCTTCGTCTCCGTACAATGGTTTTACATATCCGATAAAATCAGTCGGAATCAATTTTGTGCCTTGGTGAATCAATTGAAAAAAAGCATGCTGTGAATTAGTTCCTGGTTCTCCCCAAATAATTGTTCCTGTTTGATAGTTCACTAGTTTTCCATCGCGCCCAATACTTTTCCCGTTGCTTTCCATAATCCCTTGCTGAAGGTATGGTGCCAACTTTTGCAAGTATTGTGTATAAGGAATAATTGCTTCGCTTTCGGCACCAAAAAAGTTATTATACCAAACACTTAGTAAAGCCAAAATTACGGGTATGTTTTGGTCGAAATCAGCAGTTTTAAAATGCTCGTCCATGTCATGTGCGCCTTCTAAAAGATTGTCGAAATTTTCAAAGCCAACTGCTAAGCTGATGGACAACCCTACAGCACTCCATAGCGAGAAACGACCGCCAACCCAGTCCCACATTGGGAAAATATTGTTGGCATCGATACCAAATTCGGTTACGTTCTTAATATTGGTCGATACAGCCACAAAATGCTTGGCTACATCTTCTTGCTTTGCCGATTGTAAAAACCATTTTCTGATGGTTTCCGAATTGGTCAGCGTTTCTTGCGTCGTAAATGTTTTAGAAACGACTACAAAAAGCGTTGTTTCTGGATTGATTTTTTTGAGCACTTCTTGAACATGATCGCCATCAACATTCGAAACAAAGTGTACGTTCAATTGATTTTTGTAGTACTGTAAAGCTTCTACAACCATCGCTGGACCTAAATCGGAGCCCCCAATACCGATATTGACAACGTCGGTAAAGGGCTTTCCAGTATAGCCTTTTCGTTGCCCTTGAACTACTTCATTGGTGAATGTTTTTATTTTATTTTTGACTTCAAAGATTTCTGGGATTACATTTTCGCCAGCTACTTTAATCACGGCTGTTTTTGGAGCACGCAATGCAGTATGAAGTACAGCGCGGTTTTCGGTTTGGTTAATGCTTTCGCCTTTGAAATAGGATGCTATTGCTGCTTTCAATTGAACTTCAGAAGTTAATTCTAACAATAAATCCAAGGTTTGCTTATCAATATTGTTTTTCGAATAATCGACCATAAAATCGTTCCATTGAATGTGAAATTCTGATGCTCTATTGGGATTCTGCTGAAACAGTTCTTTGATGGATGTTTTCTGAATGGATTCGAAATGCTGGGTTAATTTTTGCCAAGCGTTGGTTTGCGTTGGATTAGTATTCGGTAAAGCCATGCTCCTTTATGTTTGTTTATTGAGGTGCAAATTTACAATTATTGTTTGTAAATTCAGCGTTAAGATTTAGCCCAGATGGCAATGGAAACTTTGCCGGAAAAAAGGCTCTTGTTTTCTTGGTAAAAAGAGCGCCTAGCAGAAGCTCCTTTTTACCAATGAAAACAAAGTGTTTTGACAAAAAGTTGCAATGGACAGCTGGAAATAGCTCCTAAAAACTAAACTGTTGTTTATTTCTTGAATTTTAGATTTGCTATGCTATCCAATTCTTTCTTTAGGGGTTTCATTTGGGCTAAAAAACGGGGTAAATTTCGTTTGTCCATCGGTTCTGAATTGGGCAATTTAAGCTTTAACGCATCCACTTGGACCCCGTTTTTCCAAAAGCGATAACAAACGTGTGGACCCGTTGCCAATCCAGTACTTCCTACTTTTCCAATCACGTCTCCTTGATTCACGTGTTGCCCTCTTCGTACGAGAATTTTCGACATGTGTAAGTATTGTGTCGAATAAGTTCGGTCGTGTTTTACTTTTACGAAATTTCCATTTCCGGCAGTAAAACCGGTTTGTTCAACAACTCCAGAAGCTGTAGTCATGATTGGGGTTCCGGTGGGAGCTGCGTAATCCGTGCCTTTGTGGGCTTTCCAAATCAACTGTACGGGATGAAATCTGTTTTGAGTAAAATGGGAAGTAATATTGACAAACTTCAAAGGCGCTTTGAGGAAAAAATTCTTTAGAGCTTTTCCTTCGTCGTCGTAATAATCGAGTTTTCCTGAAGCTTCATTTTGGGCAAACGGAAAGGCATAAATGGTTTTTCCTTTGTACTCAAAAAAGGCCGCTTTCAAGCTATCAACGCCGTCATAAATGGTGTCGTCAATATAGCGTTCTGTAAATGTGATTCCGAATTTATCCCCTTTTTTTAGTTTGAAAAAGTCGATGGACCAAGCATACACTTTGGTTAATTTATTGGCCAAACCAGCGTCAACACCTTGTTTTCCAAGAGCTTCGGATAGAGATCCGTCAAGACTTCCGGCAATGGTTCTTGTTTTAATGCGAATTGGTCGCGTTTTTTTAAATACTTTAAGGGAATCTCGGAGGTCAATTACGTAAAAGGTCCCTCGATCGGGCTGGTATACGAAGGCTTCTAATTTCTTTTTTCGGTCTTTAGATCGGAAAAGAGTAAATGGTTTTCCGATGCGCATCATGCGCACATCAAAACTGTCTTTTACTTTTTCAATAATATCGTATACTTTTTGATCTCCTAGATTTTGAGTATCGAGGATACTCCCGAACGTGTCTCCTTTTTGAATGGTATCGTTGGAGACATTGAAGTCATTGTACTTAAAACCAAATTGCTCCACTATTGGATGAGGCTTCACGGTTGCGAATACTTCTTTCTTTTCGGATTCATTGCAAGAATAAACTGCAACTAGAACAACCGAGAGTACTGCAACTCTTTTAAAAATCTTTACTACTAAAGTCATAATCTAGTTTTCTTCTCCCCAATGTTTCAATTCTGCTTCCGTCCACAATTCTGGGAAAAATATTCTTCTTTGGTATTTGGGATGCATGTATTTTTTCCAATCGCTTCCGCCGGTGGCTTCTCCGTTACCTTGACCGCTTTCAATATATTTTTTAGCAGCATTTAAATGACCCATGACCCACGTAATGTTTACGGTGTGGTCGTAGTGTCTCATTGCTTGAATTAATTCTTTATTTTGCTGATCTGTCTCAGGTAATTGCTTGAATTTTTGCCAAAGATTAATGGTATTGTACTGCTCCATTTCTCTAAGAAAAAGAGCTTTGTACTTGCGCTCAAATTCTAGAATTAAGAATGATTTTTCTCCTGTTTGGTGATCTTTCCCAGCGGCTTGCCAATACAAATGTTCAAAAGCATGTTCGTAAGGTGTATTTCGATCAATCGTAGCTCTAAAACGATAATCAATTAGGTTAATTAAGTCGGTGGAGGCAAATTCGATTAATCGATATTGAGCACTTTGAAACCCGCTTGCTGGCGTTAGTGTATTTCGAAATTTCATGTATTGGTCTACTTCCATTCCGTCACCCATAATATCGAAAGAAGTCGTCAGCATATCGAAATAGCGGCTGATTCGCATTAATCTTTCGGTAAAAAAAGCGGTTTCTGGTTTTTGATGACTGGATATTTGGTTAATTTCCCAAAGAATCATTTTGAACAATAATTCGTTGACTTGATGATACATGATAAAAACCATTTCATCTGGCAACGTTGTTCGTTGTGTTTGAAGGTTTAATAGGGCGTCCGTTTGGATATAATCCCAGTATGTAATCGGTTTTGACCAAAGCAATCCTTCTAGATGGGTGTCTGTCTTTTGATTAATTGCTTCGAATTTCTGATCTAAATTCTGTAGAATTTCTTTAGTAGTATTGGAATTACTCATTAGGGTTTTACTTTTACTTTGAAGGAATATTTTAATCCTTTGAAAGAGTCTAAATCGGCTTTAATAGAGCCCACTGCCAAACTGGCTTTAATTCGGACTGGAAGTTTGTTATCGTCATCGGAAATCCACACCGTCAAACTTTCTTCTTCTTTAAAAACTCTTCCAGATTGCACTAGCGGTCGAAATACCATACAAGGCACTATCCCGAATTTCGTATCAACATCCTCATTTCCTAAAAATTTTAATTTAAATTTTGTGGTTTCATCATCAAAAAACATGTCAATTGCGATGGATTCTCCCGGTTTAAGTTTATCTATTGTAGGATAATTTCTTAAATAATAAAACGTTGACATGATGTCTTGTGCATTATCCGGAATAGATAATGTTTTTTCTGTTTTACCTTTATAGTCCTTCACTAGAATTTTGTTGGCCGACTGATTGAAGAACCCTTCTTGGTTTTTCGTATAACCTCCCTCGTCAATTTTTCTAACAAACTGGTATGGGTTTCCTGTTTCTTTATCAAAAAAACTTTCGTAGGTGTCGTCGACTTTAAAGAAAAATCTGGACATTCCTGTAGTATATCCCTTTCCTATAGCATGATATACTTTTTTATTGTTTCGTACTGCTTCTTTTACTTCAAGGGTAGCATAGCCCGCATTGATTAAACCGTAGTGAATTCTGAATTTGAACCATTCCCCTACATCAAAAGCTCTTTCTTTTTGTGAACTAAATCCAAGAGTGGAAACGACTAGTAAGACTACAATGGCTTTTTTCATAATTGTTTTTGAATTGATTTCGCTCAGGAAAGCAATTTCTGTTCCAAATGTATTAAAACAAAAAAACTCCGTCAAGTTATGACAGAGTTTTTATGCTATTAACCAACCAAAAAACTATAAATTATGAAAATTTATATAAAAATTTCCGGAAACCACTCCTTCATTTTTGATGGTACAAAGATAGTAGATTATTATTGTATTTTTATAAAAAAATCAACTTTAACACATTTTATTCAACAACTACACTACTACAACGTTGTATTTTGATAATTGTTTAATAAATTTATACTTTCTTAAAGAGTTCCTCTTTTTTCTTGTTCTCTTTCTATGGATTCAAAAAGAGCTTTGAAATTTCCGGCCCCAAATCCTTTAGCCCCCATTCTTTGAATAATTTCAAAAAATAATGTCGGTCTATCTTCCACAGGTTTTGTGAAAATTTGTAACAAGTAACCGTCTTCGTCAGCATCCACCATAATGGCTAATTTTTCAATCACAGCAATGTCTTCTTTCATCATCTTCATGTGCTCACCCAAACGATTTGGAATATCTTCATAATAAGCCCTTGGCGGTGCCGATAGAAACTCAACGCCTCGCGCGCGCAATTCTGTTACTGTAGTAATAATATCATCCGTTGCTACTGCAATATGTTGTACGCCTGAACCTTCATAGTAATCTAAATATTCTTCTATTTGAGAGCGTTTGTTTCCTTTTGCAGGTTCGTTGATCGGGAATTTTATTCTACCATTTCCATTACTCATGACTTTACTCATCAATGCGGAGTATTCGGTGTGGATTTGTTTATCATCAAAGGATAGGAAATTCACAAATCCCATTACGTCTTCGTACCATTTTACCCAAGTGTTCATTTGGTTCCAGCCTACGTTCCCAACCATGTGATCAATGTATTTTAATCCTATAGGTGTTGGATTGTAATCCGACTTCCAGTCGACAAACCCTGGCAAGAATGTACCTTTATAGTTTTTTCGCTCTACAAACATGTGTACTGTTTCACCATAAGTGTAGATTCCGGCTCGAACCACTTCACCAAACTCATCTTTTTCAACGGTTGGTTCTTGGAATACTTTAGCGCCTCTTTTAGTGGTTTCTTCAAAAGATTTTCGGGCATCTTCTACCCACAATGCTACCACTTTGACACCGTCGCCATGTTTTTTTACGTGTTCGCCAATTGGAGAATCACTATTCAATGCTGTGGTTAAGACCAAACGGATCTTGTCTTGTTTCAGCACATACGACGTTCTGTCACGAAGTCCGGTTTCAAGTCCGGCATAGGCTAATGATTGAAAACCGAATGCCGTTTTGTAAAAATGAGCCGCTTGTTTGGCGTTGCCGACATAAAATTCTACATAGTCGGTCCCCATTAATGGAAGAAAATCTTGTGCTCCTTCAAATATTTTTTCGAGTCCGTATTCCACGGAAGTTACTTCTTTTGACATATTGATTTATTTTTTGTAAACCGATTCTTCTTGCTTGTCAAAGCATTTCAAACCAGTTTGTAAAGATTATATTTAATTAAGTGAATCGTGTTTAAGCACCCTAGCCCTGATGGTAGCGGCATCTCCCGATTTATAGAAAACAAGGCGTTTCGCCGTAGCTTTTCTTGATCGGGAATAGAGCGAACAGCAGGAAATAGCTCCTTACTCTACCCAAGATTTATAATAGTGCCCGTCGTCGATTCCCATGGCTTCTTCGGTGACCATCAAAGGGCGGAAAGTATCCACCATGACGGCCAATTCTTGAGTTTCTTTTTGACCAATACTTCGTTCCATGGCGCCAGGTGCAGGTCCGTGTGGGATTCCTTTTGGATGCAACGTAATGTGTCCTTGTTCAATATTGTTTCTACTCATAAAATCGCCATCTACATAATACAATACCTCATCGCTGTCGATATTGCTGTGGTTGTATGGCGCTGGTATTGCTTTCGGGTGGTAATCGTAGAGTCGAGGTACGAAAGAGCAAACCACAAAGGTCGACGTTTCGAACGTTTGGTGCACTGGTGGTGGTTGATGCACACGCCCGGTTATAGGTTCAAAATTGTGAATGCTAAATCCGTATGGAAAATTATACCCATCCCAACCGACAACATCAAAAGGATGTGTGGCGTAAACTACTTCATGGATCATTCCTTCCTTTTTCATTTTGATTAGGAAGTCGCCCTTTTCGTCGTGCGTTTCCAATTCATTTGGCAATTTGAAATCGCGTTCGCAAAACGGTGCGTGTTCTAAATGCTGACCAGATTCGTTTTTATACCGTTTTGGCGTATAAAATGGCGCAAAGGATTCAACAAAGAACAATCGGTTTTCAGTAGTCTCAAATTCGATTTGATAAATGATGCCACGAGGAATTATGAGGTAATCACCATATTCAAAAGCAATATTGCCCATCATAGTTCGCAATTTGCCTTTTCCTTTGTGTATGAAAATCATTTCGTCGGCATCGGCATTCTTGTAGAAATATTGAGTTAGTGATTCTTGTGGTGCTGCTAAACCAATCGTACAATCTCGATTGACTAGCATGGGCTTGCGACTTTCCAGAAAATCGGCAGTTGGTTTGAGGTCAAAGCCTTTTAACAATAAGGATTTGATGTTTTTCCCAATAGCAATTTTAGGTTCGACAGAATATGATTTCGTGATTTCTTTGACTTGCGTTGGCCGATGAGTATGGTATAATAAGGACGAATGTCCGCTGAATCCTTCTGTTCCGAAAAGTTGTTCGTAGTAAAAACCACCGTTTGGTTTTTCATAAACGGTATGTCTTTTTTGCGGAAAATTTCCGAGTTTGTGATAAATAGGCATGGTTTTGTGTTTTAGATTTATGATTTCAGCACATTGCTGGTGCTTAGCTTGATAGCAAAGTATCAAACGATCATTCTGGATTCCTTTTGATTAGGAATTTCAGATGCTCTAACAATCCTTTCCACGGGTTTTTCATAGTAACAAATATCGGAAAAATTTATTTTTAGGAACTTATTCTTTCGAAATATTTATAAAAGTAGCAAAGGCATTAAAGAATTGATAAATCAACTTTTAATGCCTTTGCTTATTTAAACAACAAATGGTTATTTCTCAGGATTGTTTAGCGTGCTGTTTTTCTTTCCGTAAAAGAAATAAATAACAAGTCCGATGGCTAGCCAAACAATTAATCGCAACCAGTTCGTCCAACCCAATCCGTAAATCATAGCCAAACAAACTATGACTCCTAAAATTGGTACTAATGGTACAAAAGGAGTTTTAAATTCTCTTTTCATATCCGGCTCTGTTTTTCTTAAGACAATTACCGAAATACATACTAGAATAAAGGCGAACAATGTTCCAATACTAGTCATGTCTCCAACAATGTCTCCGGGAATAAAGGCTGCAAACAAACCAACGATTACCAAAATTACCAAGTTTGCTTTGTAAGGTGTTTTATATTTTGGATGTAAATCACCGAATGATTTTGGCAACAGGCCATCTTTACCCATCGAGTAAAAAACACGGGATTGTCCTAACAACATTACTAAAATTACCGATGTAAACCCGAACAAAATCGCTACAGTTACAAATTGTGCTAACCATTGATAAGAGGCACCCATAGAAGACGTAATGGCATTCGCAACAGAAGCTTCTTTTCCACTAGTTCTAAAAAACTCTACCGACTCCAAACCGGTCAATACGTGAGCAAATAAGATATACAAAATGGTACATACCGCTAATGACCCCAGAATACCAATTGGCATATCTCTTTTCGGGTTTTTAGTTTCTTGTGCTGCTGTACTCACGGCATCAAAGCCAATAAAGGCGAAAAACACTGTTCCAGCAGCTCCTAAAATTCCCATAATACCTCCAAAATGATGACCAACACCATGCTCATCGGTAAATACAGAGTCTTGCGGAATATAAGGCGTGTGGTTTTCAGGGCGAATAAAATTCCAACCCAAAACAATAATCAAGATAACAATAGCCACTTTCACGACCACAATCAATCCATTGACAAATGCCGATTCTTGAGTTCCCTTGATTAACAACAAGCTAATAATGGCCACAATAAAAAAGGCGGGCAAATTGATTATTCCGTGCTCGCCCAAATCTGACGTTTGAAAAGGAGAATGCGAAAGTGAAAACGGAATGGGTGGCACGTGCAGGACGTTGACTAGCAGGTTGTTGAGATATTCACTCCATGCAATCCCTACTGTTGCAGCTCCTACGGCATATTCTAAAATTAAATCCCAACCAATAATCCAAGCTAATAACTCACCCATTGTGGCATAAGTATAGGTGTATGCACTCCCAGAAATGGGAATGGAAGATGAAAGCTCAGCATAACATAATCCCGCTAAAGCACAGCCAATTGCGGCAACGATAAACCCAAGCGTAACTGATGGTCCCGCATTTTGTGCCGCTGCAGTTGCTGTTCTAACAAAAAGTCCTGCACCAATAATGGCACCAATTCCTAAGGCAATTAAGGACCAAGCCGTTAAGGTTCTTTTCAATCCTTTTTCAGATTCTCCTGCTTCATTTAATAATTGTGATAGTGGTTTTTTCTTCCAAATAGACATACTTAACTATTTTAAATTGGTTATAAGATTTCAAATATATAGTTTTTTGATAACATCAAAGCATAAAATTTAGCGCCTCCGATTTCTAGAACCAAAATCCTACGGCGAACCATGCAAATCCTTTTCCTAATTCAGGTGACCAAGAATATTTGAATTCGAGTGGCCCAAGAATCGATTCAATTCCATACCCTACTGCATATCCGGAATACTTAACTTTGGTAAACCACTTGGAGGTATCAAAAAGATTGTCCTCAATATTGGCATAATTTGCCGAAACATTGATGTGATTCTTTTTAAAAATTTCGTAATCGATAATTACTGAGGATTTAATATAACTGTCACCAGAAAGGCTTAGGAAATCATAGCCATAAAAAGGTCTGAAATTATTGACTGGGTTAAACCCATAACCACCCAAGGCAAAGTCTAAATAAGGATTGCTTTCTTTTCCTATGGCAAATCCAGCTTCAGAATTGAATTTAAAAGTGGCGGCTTTGAAAATGGGTTGCGCAAATTCAACATCGCTTTTTGCGATAGAATATTTCTTGAACTTTCCTGAAAAATTAGAGGAATAAAAATAGGTTTGAAAATCACCCGAAAAATACCAGCCGGTCTTAGGAAAGTACTTATTATCTAGAGAATCATATTTTAAATACCCGAAAATACTAGCGTAGTCGCTATTCTCAAAAACGGAGGTAGCATTTTCAATTGTTTTGGATTTTATTTTCAAATGTTTCCATTCCAAACCCGTTCCGATTAGAAATTTTTGAATGAAAATGGTTTGCATATACGCTTGATTCGTCAAATCAGAATAATCAATGTTAATCGAATTGATTCTCAATATGTTCAAAAGATTATTTTCGTTAAAATCATTTTCGGTGTTCCTATTAAAAGTGCTGAACCTTGATTTTAATCCAAAACTCCAATAAAAACCATTGTCGATATAATAATCAAAATTGTATCGAAGATTATCCCCCAAAACAAGATCTAATGAGGTAATGTCGTTTTTAAACAATGCCTTTTTCTGAGTTAAGTTGACCAAAATTCCGCTCTTGTACAAGCCATCATAATGCAACGCAAACTTTAAAAAAGTCTTATTTGAGTTTTCGGAAAGGTCCAACATTAAGTCATCCTTGTCTTCATCTTTTTCAATTGTGTAGTTTATGGTGTTGAAGTTTTGTGTGGCCGACAAATTGTTAATCCCAATTTTCAGATCGTCATAGGAAATTTTGGCATGAGGTTTAAACCTAAGTTTTCCAATAATATAAGACCGCGTATAGTTTTTTAATGGTCTAATGTTTATGAAATTTATATCTAAACTATCGGCTTTCATCGGGGTGTTTGAGGTATTTACCCTAGTAGAATCGCCGAGTTTCATGATTTTTTCATACTGAGCAAATGCGGCTTCTTCTCCTTTTTGTACAATAGCTTGACCTTCATCAAACGAAATCACACTAAAATCGCTAATATCGGGTTTGATATAAATATCCGTGTCTTTAATCTTTTGCTTCATCTTCTCAATCATTTGCAGATTCGAGATTTGAACCAAAATTTTCGTAGCATCTTTTAGCGATTTCCGATCTTTTAGATCGTCTTGAACATCCACGCCAATAATAATATCCGCCCCTAGTTTCTTAATTTCATCTACAGGAAAATTATTGGTTACACCGCCATCCACAAGCAATTTTCCATCAATTTCTACTGGTGAAAAAAGAGTCGGAAAAGCGCCACTAGCTAACATGGCTTGTGCCAAATACCCTTTATTTAGGACAACATCTTCTCCCGATTCGATGTCGGTAGCAATGCATAAAAAAGGAATGGGTAGTTGGTTGAAATCCCGAACATGTCTGACTTTATACGTAAGTTTATTCAATAAATTGTAATTGTAAATTCCTTTTGAAATGGATGTAGGTATTCCGACCTTAAGCTTGTTAAAAGGCAACGAAAAAGCATACATTTCGTCATTCCTTTTTTCATAAAAATTCTTAGACGATCTCGGAATATAGTCGCTCAACAACTCATCAAAATTTGTAGCTTTAAAAATGGAATCGATTTGATTCGCCTTGTATCCTGAAGCATATAAACCACCAACCACCGCGCCCATGCTGGTGCCTCCAATATAATCGATTTTGATGCCCGCTTGTTCCAACACTTTCAAAACGCCAATATGTGCAAATCCTTTCGCACCACCGCCACTGAGAACCAATCCGATTTTTGGTTTTCGCTTTTCTTGTTCTTGGGAATACGAATTCATTAAAGTAAAAAATGCTAGAATGAATAAAGCAATTTTTTTCATTGACACGCTACAGATTAGATGTTTGGTAAAAGTCGGTAATTTTTTTGGCTTTTGAAACACCCACCACTTCAGAAATTTCCTTTTCAGTGGCCAATTTCAATCTTTTAACACTTTTGAAATGTTGAATTAACGCTAACATCGTTTTTTCGCCAATTCCAGGAATCGATTCTATCGACGAATTCAATGCCGATTGACTTCGTTTGTCACGATGAAAGGTAATTCCGAAACGGTGCGCTTCGTTACGCAAATACTGGATCACTTTTAAGGTTTCCGACTTTTTATCCAAGTACAATGGCGCTGAATCACCCGGATAAAACAACTCCTCTAGTCGTTTGGCAATCCCTACTATAGCAATTTTTCCTCTCAATTCAAGAGCGTCGATGCTTTTCAATGCCGAAGACAATTGCCCCTTTCCACCGTCTATAATGATGAGTTGTGGCAAAGACTGTTGTTCGTCGAGCATTCTTTTGTAGCGCCGGTACACGACTTCTTCCATCGAAGCAAAATCGTTCGGACCTTCCACCGATTTTATATTGAAATGGCGGTAGTCTTTTTTGCTCGGTTTACCATCTTTAAAAACCACACAAGCCGCGACTGGATTGGTTCCTTGAATGTTAGAGTTGTCAAAACATTCAATATGTCTAGGCTCCACGTGCAGGCGCAAGTCTCTTTGCATTTGCGCCATGATGCGGTTCGTATGCCGATCAGGATCTACGATTTGCAGTTGCTTTAATTGTTCGATTCTGTAAAATTTAGCATTGCGAATAGACAATTCTAAAATTTGTTTTTTATCGCCCAATTGGGGTACTGTAACTTTAATATGTTCCCCCACTTCAACTTCAAAAGGAACGATAATTTCTTTAGATAACAAATGAAATCGCTCTCGTAATTCAATAATCGCCAATTCTAACAACTCTTCATCGGTTTCGTCGAGTTTCTTTTTGATTTCCAAGGTGTGCGATCGAATTATCGAACCATGGGCAATTTGAAGAAAATTGACATACGCAGCTCCTTCATCCGACACGATAGAAAACACATCGATATTCGTGATTTTCGGATTGATAATCGTCGATCTCGATTGGTAATTTTCTAAAACTTCGATTTTTTCTTTGATTTTTTGCGCTTCTTCAAAATGCATAGCTTCCGCCAAATCGGACATTTTCTTTTTGAAATCTTTCAGGCTGGCTTTGAAGTTTCCTTTCAAAATTTCGCGAATGGCATCTACTTGCGTTTGGTAGTTTTCAACTGATTCGTAGCCTTCACACGGCCCTTTGCAATTGCCAATATGATATTCTAAGCACACTTTAAACTTGTGGTTCTTGATGTTGTTTTGATTCAAATCGTAGTTGCACGTCCGCAACGGATACAATTCCTTAATCAAATCTAAAATAGTGCTAACCGTTTTGAAACTAGTGTAAGGTCCGAAATACTCCGAGCCATCTTTCACCATTCTTCTCGTAGTAAACACTCTCGGAAATGGTTCTTTTTTGATGCAAAGCCAAGGATAGCTTTTATCGTCACGAAGCAAGACATTGTAGCGCGGCTGTAATTTCTTGATTAGGTTGTTCTCGAGCAATAACGCATCAGTCTCAGTAGGAACGACAATGTGTTTGATGGTGACAATTTTCTTCACCAACACATTGGTTTTGGCGGTGTCGTGAATTTTATTAAAATATGAGGATACTCGTTTCTTAAGATTTTTGGCTTTCCCTACATACAAAATCTTCTCTTCTTTATCATAATATTGATACACGCCCGGGCTGTCGGGAAGCGATTGTATTTGAAGTTCTAAAGACGGTTTTTGCATGACACAAAGTTACTTTAAATGTTTCAAAATACAAGAGCGCGCCCACCTAACAATTATCATGTTTTGTCTCACTGGAACGGCTTAGTTTTGAGAAAAATTTACACGAATGTTGTATTGGAAGAAATTATCGCAAGAAGAACGAAAAACTAGGATTCAAGAGGCTTTGTCAGAAAACATCAATTTCTCTAAAGACATTTCTTTAGGGTATCCTGCGTCCAAATTGGACGGAAAGGTGTTTTATGATGATGCTCCGTTTTTGAAAGAAGCACCCACATTGTTAACCTTTGTTGCTAACCCGAACCATATTGGTTGTCATACTTTGGGCGACTCTGAAAACATTTTTAGCGGCACTCAAGAAATAGAAAAAGAAGTACTGAATGTCTTGGCGGTGGATGTTTTTAAAGCAAAACCCGATTCCTTCGACGGGTACATTTCACCAGGAGGAACTGAAGCCAACATTCAAGCGTTGTGGATGTACCGCAATTACTTTCAATACCAAAAAGGAGCTTCGTTGAAGGAACTGGCAATCCTGGCGTCGGAAGACACGCATTATTCG